>Ga0214921_10003742_pt1 | contig 22995 bp, 20 predicted proteins | sample LL1505_MetaG_FD_177992 | JGI IMG/M metagenome (GOLD analysis project Ga0214921, IMG submission 177992) | Freshwater microbial communities from Lake Lanier, Atlanta, Georgia, United States - LL-1505 | ecosystem: Environmental > Aquatic > Freshwater > Lake | place: USA: Georgia | collected... | reverse complement strand
ACTGGTGCAACTGCTGGAATCGGCGGCGCAATTACTACTGCATGCATCCGTGAAGGTGCCAAAGTTTTAGTGCATGGAATTAATGAAAGCGAAGGCAAAGCGTTAATCGCCAAGTTAGGTGATAACGCCAAACTTTTCCTCGCAGATCTATTTGATCCAAACTCACCTAAGTTAATCGTGGAAAGTGCGATCGCTCACTTTGGAAAAATTGATGGATTGGTCAATAACGCTGCGTTGGTTGAGCGTTCCACGTTGGATGCTGAAACTCCCGAAAGTATCGAGCGAACTTTGCAGGTAAATCTAAAAGCCCCTTTTTTCTTGATTCAAGCAGCATATAAAGAGCTAGTAAAAAACAAAGGATCAGTTTTAAATATCGGTTCAGTTAATGCTTATGCCGGCGAATCAACGCTATTGGCATACAGCATTAGTAAAGGTGCGATGCAGACCATGACGCGCAACCTTGCAAATGCTCAAGGCGTAAATGGAGTTAGAGTCAATCAAATTAATCCAGGATGGGTACTAACAGAGCGTGAAGACCGTGATCAAGTTAAAAAAGGGCTAGAACCTGGTTGGCACCAAAGATTAGAGCGTGAAGCGATTCCATCTGGGGCCATGACCACCTCGGCTCAAATGGGAGAAGCAGCAATTTATTGGCTTTCTGATGAATCCAAACCATTTACTGGATCAGTTGTAGATCTTGAACAATTTTCGATTATCGGAAGAAACCCGGAGAAGTTATAAATGCCACAATTAGCTGCATTCCCAAAAGGATTTATTAAGCAATTAGTTTCAGGCGAAATGAGTATTTATGAGTGGATTGAATTAGCAACCAAACTCGAAATTGATGGTTTGGAGTTCTACAACGATTTCGCTGATGTGAAAGATCCGGCAAATTGGCCAAAGATTCGTAAAGCGGTCGAAGCTACTGGCATGGTGATTCCAATGATGTGTGCTTCTCCTGATTTCACAATCCCAGATCCAAATGGTCGGGCCCGTGAGGTAGCAAAAGAGATCGCCTCCATAAGAATGAGTGCTGAACTAGGTGCAAAGTATTGCCGCGTGCTCTCTGGGCAAAGACGCAAGGAGATTACTCGCGAAGAAGGTCTTGGGTATGTCGTAGATTCGATTGAAGCATGCTTACCGATTGCCGAAGAACTTGGAATTACTTTAATTATTGAAAATCATTACAAAGATGATTTTTGGACTGAACCAGAGTTTGCTCAAATGATGGATGTTTTTGTTGAACTAGTTGGGCGGATTGATTCACCATGGTTTGGAGTTAACTTCGATCCAAGCAATGCAATAGCGGCTGGTGAAGAACCACTTGATTTACTTGAAGCAGTTAAACATCGAGTTGTGACAATGCACGCAAGTGATCGTTACTTAGCTAATGGAACTATCGAAGATTTACGACGTCAAGAGGGTGGAACTGCCGGTTATGTTTCATTTTTTAAGCATGGTGTAATTGGCAAAGGGTTAAATGATTACGACGCGATTTTTAGCACCTTAAAAGGTGTGGGTTTTGATGGATGGATCAGCATTGAAGATGGTGTTGATGGGATGGAGCAGATGCATGAATCTGCCGAATTCCTAAAGCGCAAAATCGCCCAACACTGGGGTTAAATAACCACCATTTCAATATCAAGTAGTTCTGCCACTGCTCGTAGTTCGCTGACGCGATGACCTGTTCCAAGTGCCCAGTGGTGAGGCACTCCGGTTGCACTCCAGGAGTCACACCATTCACCGGGATTTACGCCGAAATCAACAAGAGATGTGGTGTTACCAATGCGCAATCTTGGACCATCAACAACTTTTCCTTCGGACGCTACAAATTGATATGTTCCATTTTTGCGTTGCGTCACGCCAAAAACAGTAACTGGACCGTGCTTAACATCAAATTCAACCGAAATTCCGAAACCACGTTTGCCGTGATAAACGCCAAGTCCACGCAACATCGGTTTTCCATTGCTAATTGAAAGGTGAGCGGGTCCATCATGACCCATCTCGACAACACCGGCGTTGAAATTCAAAGCTTGGAATTCAGTAAATGAGCCACCTGCGCCCATTCGATCTAGCATCAACATTCCAATTGAAGTACGAAGTTCATATTCTCCAACTGCTGGAATACCAGCGCCAGTTAGTAGTGAACAACCCAGAATCATTCCTGCCCCAAGACGTTCATGGATTTCTCCATCTAAGCCGCGGTGATAGTAAGCAAGTGAATTGATATCAAAATCATCCACTAATTGACGAAGGCCTACGGCAACTTTGCCTGCCCATCTGAAATCTTCTTCGACAACTGTTTTATCAATTTCGAAAATGGATCTGGCTTCTTCAAGTACAGAATCAATTTCTTTCTCACTTACTTTTTCGACGCGTACACGAAGATCATCAAATTCAAGAACTTCCATATGCCCACCAAAGTGGGTGCTAACCATTGTCATATCTGTTGAAACATCTAACATTCCTGGATAAAGATGCCCCATGATTCCATGACGTGAGTTACGTAAAATTGCCCGGATCCCAGCTGCTTGAATCCAACTATCAATTTTTTTCCATGCTCGCTCTTCATGCAGATAACCAGAGACACTTCGGAATGGAACTCCTGCGCGCTCAAAAGCATTTGCCATTTCAGGAAGTGGACATGCTCCGCAATATGCCAACCAAGCACCAGTATCAAAATTTGCATGATCCATCTGCTCAGTTGGTTGCATATTAATTACTAGCACTGGCGCATTTGATCTTTGGGCAATTGGAACAATCATTGAAGCGGTCATATAAGTAGTTAAAAAAGTTACGATTAAATCGCATCCAGCTGCGCGTAATTTTTCAGCAGCAGCAGCTCCTTCTTGGGCGTCTGAAATAAAGCCAACATCCACTAACTCAACATCTAATTTTGCGATTCGCTCAGAAACAAATTTTGCTGAAGCTTGTAATTGTGGAAGCAACCCTGGGAATTGTGGCCAATACGTGCCAAGTCCTCCGGCAACTAAACCAACTTTGATTGATTTGCGCGGACGAGGGGCTGGTGTGGTACGAACGCTCTCATTGAGAGTCATGATTTCTCCTACGAGTTAGTCGAATCTCTGGCCAGGTGAATCGATTCAGCGGCTTTACTCTAGAAGGGGTGGGTAGGGCTGGTCAAGACCGGAGAATTCGCAGTGGGAAGTTGCTCTGAGAAGTATCCAAATGAAATAAGTCCACCGATTAGGGTTGAATAAGCACATGCCCGAACAAGCTGGTACAAAATTTGCACAAATAAACCGCAGTCTCTATCCGTTTATTGTGGCGATATTTTGCGGCCTGTTGCTTCTTTCGAATGTGGGCGCAGTAAAACTCATTGAATTTGGACCAATTATTACTGATGGCGGTGCATTTCTATTTCCATTGGTTTACATAACTGGAGATGTGCTGAGTGAGGTTTATGGTTTAAAAGCTGCCCGTAAATGTATATACCTAGGCTTTGCTTTTGCGATTTTGGCAGCGTTTACTTTTTACTTGATTCAACTTTCACCACCTGCTGATGGTTGGGGAAACCAAAAAGCGTATGAAGCCATTTTAGGATTTGTTCCTCGAATAGTTTTGGCCAGTATTTGTGGATTCCTGGTTGGGCAATTGCTAAACGCTTATGTATTGGTAAAAATCAAGGAACGAACGAAAGAAAAAGCACTCTGGGTTAGATTGATCGGTTCCACAGTTGTCGGAGAGTTGGCAGACACCTTGGTCTTTTGCACTGTGGCTTTTTACGGTGTTATTACCGGTAACGATTTTTGGAATTACGTAATAACTGGATACCTTTATAAAACTTTACTTGAGGTAGTTCTACTACCAATTACTTACCGAGTAATTAAAGTTGTTAAAAATTATGAACCAACTTATTCAGCTTAATCTGTTTAATTATTCTTATTTAGCTGGGTAATAACGAGCCAAGAAATCATCACGGTAATCCACATAAGTTCCGTCACTTAAGGATTCCCTAATTCGATCGACCAAATTCACTGTGAAATAGAGGTTGTGAATTGTGGCCAAAGTTGCCGCAGCAATTTCCTTGCTCTTGAAGAGATGATTCAAGTAGGCCCTGCTGTAATTGGCGCAGGTGTAACAACCACAATTTTCATTAATTGGATTGAAATTACTTTTATTTGCACTAACTAATAGATTAAATCGACCGTTCGCTCCAAAGACCGCACTCGTGCGTGCATTTCTTGAAGGCGCCACGCAATCAAAAGTATCAGCGCCGGATTCAACTGCATTAAATATGTCATCGGGCTCACCAATACCAAGTAAATGGCGAGGTTTATCTTCTGGTAATTCATCCGTTACCCAAGAAACGATTTCGCCCAGTGCGCTTTTATCAATTGCGCCACCAATTCCAAAACCATCAAAATCCATGGCTGCTAAATCCCTTGATGCTTTACGGCGTAGATCTTCATATTGCGCACCCTGAATTACGCCAAATAACGCTTGATACGGTTTTCCAACCCGTTCAATTGTCAATCGCTCATGTTCGGCGATGCACCGTTCGGCCCATTTACGGGTGCGCTCTAATGCAATTTCTTGATAGGAGCGCGAGTTCATCAATGTTGTTAACTCATCAAATGCCATCATGATGTCAGCGCCGATTTGATGTTGCACTTGCATTGAAATTTCAGGCGTGAATCTATGCATGGATCCGTCGAGGTGCGATTTAAAAGTTACGCCATCATCATCAACGTGAGCTAACCGCAATTTATCTGGAGCAATAACTTCATCGGAGTGGTATTCACCGGGATCCATAGCTAATGTTTTTTTAAATCCGGCACCAAGTGAAAGAACTTGAAAGCCACCGCTGTCGGTAAAAGTTGGTCCATTCCAATTCATAAATTTTGAAACTCCGCCGGCTTGGTCGATCAAAGCCGAACCTGGTTGTAAGTAGAGGTGGTAAGCGTTCGCTAAAACCGCTTGGGCTCCAAGTTCGCGCACTGTTTCTGGCAGCAAGGATTTGACTGCAGCTTTTGTGCCTACTGGGATAAATGCGGGAGTTTGGATCTGCCCGTGTGGGGTTTGGATGATTCCACGACGCGCCCGACCCGATTGGTGAGAGGGGGTGAATCCCCAATTAGCGCGTTCCATCAGTTGAGCCTAGCCATCTGCGCATGAGGGATGAAAATCGGGCAATTCGAGATTGGTTTTGGCTCCTTGCCATCTAGAAGCCGGCCCATACTTGCGATAGGTTTGCACACAAGTTACCGGTGAGTATTTTCAGCACCTTCGCTGATGGCTAATTAATAGGGGTGATGAAAACGGTTGTTGCGAACGTAATCGGACGGACTCCACGTCAACTTGCTTGGCGTCGCTTTCGACGTAATCGTTTCGGGATACCGACTTTAATTATCTCGGGAACCATAACTTTAGTCACGGTGCTTGCACCTTTAATAGGTGGATTATTCGGAATTGATGGCCGCAAACGATTCCCAGAGACATTAAGTAGCCGCGGAATGCCAAATGGGAATTTTGGCGGCATAAGTTGGTCTCATCCACTTGGAATAGAACCTGGAATTGGGCATGACTTATTAGCCAGATTGATTTTCGGAGCTCGGATTTCTTTTTTTGTAGCGTTAATTACCACTGTAATTTCGATTGCAATTGGAGTTGTTGCTGGAATCATCATGGGATTTTTTCGCGGAAGAGTTGATTCGACAATTGGGCGGTTCATAGATTTCTTATTAGCATTTCCATCGTTTTTTATGATTGTTGCATTGAGCCTGCCGATGGTTCAAAGATTAGAAAAATCGGGGATAGCCGAAGGCAATACGGCACGAATGCTTTACTTAGTTTTGATCTTAATTTTCTTTGGTTGGCCATATCTGGCTCGCGTTATTCGATCTCAAGTTCTTTCAATCCGTGAACGAGATTACGTAATGGCTGCCCGTGCATTAGGTGCAAGCAATACACGAATTATTTTCAAAGAAATCCTGCCCAATCTGTGGAGCATCATAATTGTTTACTTCTCGCTTTCACTTCCAGGCTATTTGACAGCAGAAGCCGTTTTCTCATTTTTAGGATTGGGTATCCAACCTCCAGATGCTTCATGGGGACTCTTAATCTCAGATTCAATTAAGTATGTAATGAATGAACCAACTTACTTTTTTATAACTACAACCTCACTAATTTTTGTAGTGCTAACTTTCAATTTACTTGGCGACGCAGTTCGAGATGCACTAGATCCGAAGAGTGAGACGACCTAAAAAATAAAACGAGAATTCTGTGCAGATACGTAACTGCATAGATGTTAAAAAACTTAATATCGATATTCACAAACAAATGGAGATCGACATATCCAACGTTAAGGGGGAGATATGTTTAAAAATGCTTCGGGAACTTCCCGAATTGCACGCAAGGCTCTTGCATCATTAGCAGCTGTAACGTTGCTTGGTGCAGGTTTAGTAGGTTGTTCTTCATCTTCAAGCGGAGGTGGCACGCTTACTTATCTGACTCATTCAGATTCATGGACGCATGCTGATCCAAACCGTAACTACACCGGCCAGCACATTGCTTGGTTTGGCTCCTATATGCACCGCACATTGACTGCATATAAGCGTGCTGCAGGTGCAGATGGCTCAACAGTTGTGCCAGATATGGCTACTGATACCGGTCGCGCATCAAATGGAAATAAAACTTGGGAATTCACCCTAAGAGATGGCATTACTTTTGAAGATGGCTCAACGGTAACTTGCGCAGATGTTAAGTACGGTGTTTCACGTACTTTTGCAACTGATGTAATTACTGACGGCCCAGGTTATGCAATCTCAATGCTGGATATTCCAAAGGATAAAGATGGTGCCTCTGTTTACAAAGGTCCATACAAGACTGATGGAAATGACACAGCAGCTTATGACAAGGCAGTTACTTGTTCAGCAGATAATAAAACAATTACCTTCAATCTTTCACGTGCCGTAGGCGACTTCAACTACACCGTGACTTACCTTTCATTTAGTGCTGTGCCAAAAGCCAGTGACGATGGAGATAAGTACGACATGCACCCAGTTTCAACTGGCCCATACAAAATTGAAAAGTATGTTGCTAAAGATGAAATGGTGTTAGTCCGTAACGATAAGTGGAGTAAAGATTCAGATCCACTTCGCAATGCTTACCCTGACAAGATCGTGGTTCGCTTTGGTCTTGCCGAGGAAGTTCGCGATCAACTTGTAATCAATGATTCAGAGCCGGCCTCGATGTCACTTGATGGCATTCTTCCAACCAATTTAGCAACCATCTTTGATGATGCTGGAGTGCCAGTGGAAGCTTGGAAAGATCGCGCAATGAATGTTTACGATCCATATGTAACTTACACAGCCGTTAACGTTTCGAAAGTACCTTGCGTACAGGTTCGTAAAGCGATCTATTACGCACGTGATTTCGCAGCTCTTCAAACACTTGCTGGTGGAGCAGCCTTTACCGGCGATCCAGCAGATGGCGTAATCAAGCCATTGATGGGCCTTGATTACAAGAAGACAACTGGCTATGAAGACTGGAAAGAAGAAGGAAATGCCGAAAAAGCAACTGCACTTATGGCAGAAGCAAAAACTGCATGTCCTGATGTCTACAAGAAAGCAACTACAGCCGGATTGACTTTTGATATTGGTGATTCAGATACCAATAAAAAAGCAGCAACAATCTGGATCGATTCAGTAAAGAAGAACTCAGGAATTATCTTGAAGTTCAACTTCATTGAACCAGGTGCTTACTACAGCGTTATTCTTGATCCAACTAAGCAAGGCGACCTAAGTCGTTCTGGTTGGGCTCCAGATTGGGCAAATGCTTCAACAGTTATTCCTGAACTTATGCTTGATGGCTATGGATTCCCATTGTCACGAGCCGGTAAAGATCCAACTTACCCAGAGTTCAAGAAGCGTGCGGAAGCGAACCTCGCTGAACCAGATCGGGTAAAGCAAGGCGCCGAATGGGCCGCGCTTAATCAGTATGTAATGGATCAAATGTGGATTATCCCTGGCGTCTTCTCGAAGACCCAAGAGATGTGGGGCTCCAAATTAACAGGAGTCTTCTTCTGGGAACCACAGGGTGCTCCATCATTTGGAGATATCCAAATATCTAAGTAAGTAAGTTGAAGATTTCGGAGGGGAGTGATCTCCTCCGAAATCTCTCTTAATATCTTTTTCTAAATTAGTAAAAGGAGGTAAGTGATGTTTGGATATTTACTACGTCGTATTGCAACTTCACTTGCCATTTTGTTTGCAGTTAGTTTTGCAGTTTATGCAATATTTGCACTTTTACCTTTTGATCCGGCAGCACTTACTTGTGGGAAAAATTGCAACAATCCGGCCATAATCGAAGCCAATCGAATTCGACTTGGTTACGACATACCTTTTTGGCAGCAGTACATTATTTTCCTTGGTGGCCTTTTTGCCGGGCGCAATTATGGAGAAGGAGCAGCGGCCATCCACTGTCCTGCCCCAAGTCTTGGGTACTCATTTAATGAACATGAATGTGTCACGACATTAATCGGACGCGCTCTTCCTGTCACCGCCTCTTTAGCAATCGGAGCGATGATTTTATGGTTGATTGTCGGAATAACTCTCGGGGTAGTAGCGGCTAGGTTTCGCGGGAGATCAGCTGATACAGCGAGCACCATCTTTGTATTGATTGGCACATCGCTACCAACCTTTCTCACCGGCTTATTACTATTAGTTTTTGTAGTAATTAAATGGAAAATAATCCCTTTTCCTTCTGGAAACTACACCCCATTATTAGAAAATCCATTTGAATGGGCGCAAATTTTATTATTACCTTGGATTACATTGGCATTTGCATCCGCTGCTCTGTACACCAGATTTGTTCGAAATGCAGTTATAGAAACATTAAGCGAAGATTTTATTAGGACAGCACGTGCTAAAGGATTGAGCGAAAAAGTTGTTTTGCGCAAACATACTTTGCGTGCAGCTCTTGCACCCATTGCAACCATGGCTGGTTTGGATTTTGCAGGTTTACTTGGTGGTGCAATTTTGACTGAAAAAGTTTTCAATTTACCTGGACTTGGCCGGCTTTCTCTTGGCGCTGTAGTTGAATATGACTTACCGATAATTGTCGGCACAACCTTGTTATCTGCGGCAATTGTGATCACGATGAATTTATTAGTAGATGTGCTCTATGCATTTATTGACCCAAGAGTTCGGGTTGCATCATGAGTTTATTAGAAGTAACTAATTTATCAGTTGAATTTAGAACCTCTGATGGAATTGTCAAAGCAGTTGATGGAGTATCGTTTAAAGTTGATCGCGGTGAGACTCTTGCAATTGTTGGAGAGTCAGGTTCTGGAAAAACGGTAACCAACTTAGCGATTATGGGATTACTCCCAAGCAAAATTGCCAATATTTTAGGAAGTGCAAAATTAGATACAGGCGGGAGTTCGGTAGATCTCCTAAAAATTCCAAGCTCAGATTTGAGAAAGATTCGTGGCCGCGATGTAGCGATGATCTTTCAAGATCCAATGTCTGCACTGCATCCTTATTACACAATCGGGCACCAGATCATTGAAGCGCATCAAATCCATAATCAGTGCAGTGAAGAAGATAGTGCTAAACGTGCGATTGAACTTTTGGAGTTGGTTGGAATATCAGATGCCAGCAAAAGATTAAATGCTTTTCCGCATCAATTCTCAGGTGGTATGCGTCAACGTGTGATGATTGCAATGGCTTTGGTGAATAATCCTAAGTTTTAATAGCTGATGAACCCACAACAGCTCTTGACGTGACGGTACAAGCTCAAATCATGAAATTGCTTGCTGATCTGCAGAAAGAGTTAGGCATGGCGATGATATTGATTACTCATGATCTTGGAGTTGTCGCTGGCTCTGCCGACCGAATAAATGTGATGTACGCCGGCAAGATTGTTGAATCAGCAGATGTTTTTGAGTTGTTTGGAAACCCCCAGATGCCATATACACACGGGTTGTTGGCCTCTATTCCACGAGTAGACCGTCCGCAAGTGCAAAGGCTAGAAACCATTCCCGGACAACCTCCATCACTAATCTCATTACCAGCAGGATGTTCTTTCGCTCCGCGATGTGCGCGTAAATCTGAGGTTTCTGGAAGCGCCTGTGAATTAGAGATGCCAGCTCTTGTAGAAGTGAGCGCAGGACATACTTCTAGATGTCATCTTGTTGGGTCGGTGAACAGATGAGCGAGCCATTATTACGAGTAGTTGATTTGCAGAAGTTTTTCCCACTAACTAGCAATAGCATTTTTGTAAGGTCAAAAGGAAACAACAAGGCCGTTAATGGTGTCTCCTTCACCTTAAATGCTGGAGAGACGCTCGGACTAGTAGGGGAGTCCGGTTGTGGCAAATCCACTGTTGGCCGCTCGCTCTTGAAATTGTATGAACCCACTGGAGGCGAAATTTATTTTGAAGGTGAAGAGATTTCTAAATTCTCTCCTCGAAAGATGAAACCTTTCCGAACAAAGATGCAGATGATTTTTCAAGATCCTTACTCCTCACTAAATCCACGCCATTCAATTGGTCAAATCATTGGCGCAAGTTTCAAGATTCACGGGGTAACAGATCCTGGTGCCGGTAAATCTATAAAAACCTCAGTTCAAGATTTAATGGAACGAGTGGGATTAAACCCAGAGCATTACAACCGATACCCACATGAGTTTTCAGGTGGTCAACGCCAGCGAATTGGTATTGCCCGGGCGCTTGCTTTAAAACCTAAATTTATAGTTGCGGATGAGCCGGTATCTGCACTTGATGTTTCTATTCAGGCCCAGGTAATTAACTTGCTGGAAGATTTGCGGGATGATTTTGGACTTTCATACCTTTTCATCGCTCACGATCTTTCGGTTGTGCAACATATTTCTGATCGAGTTGCCGTGATGTATTTAGGAAAGATTATGGAGCTTGCTCCAACGTCTTCTCTTTATATTGAGCCACACCACCCATACACAAAAGCATTGTTGTCGGCAGTGCCGATTCCTGATCCCGTATTAGAACGCGGCCGGGAGCAGATCGTATTAACTGGAGATTTACCTTCTCCTTCAAATCCACCATCTGGCTGTGTCTTTAACACCAGATGTTGGAAAGCTCAGGATCGCTGCCGTACTGAAGAACCAACTCTTCTTACTGTTGGGTCATCCCAAGTGGCTTGTCATTTTCCTGAGTGATATCAAAATAAATAATTAGCTCAGTGGTTAAATAGTCGGCAGAGTAAGAATTTCAGCTCCGGTAGCAGTTACCAAAAGAGTGTGTTCAAATTGCGCACTTCGCGAGCCATCGGCAGTTAAAACTGTCCAGCCGTCCTCCCATATTTGATGCTGATACGTTCCAAGAGTCAACATAGGTTCGATGGTGAAAGTCATTCCCTCTTCAATTTGAAATGCGTGATGTGGGGTGTCGTAATGCGGAATGATCAAATCTGTATGGAAGGCAGTGTTGATTCCATGACCGGTGAAATCATGCACGACGCCATAATTGAATCGCTTGGCATAGGACTCAATCACCCGCCCAATTACCGAACTTTCCCTTCCTGGGACTACGGCGGCAATTGCGCGCGCTAAAGCGGCTTCTGTGCGCTCCACAAGCAGGTATGAGGCATCATCAACCTCATTACTTGCTAAGAAGGTGGCATTTGTATCCCCATGCGCCCCAACGCCATCAATAGTGAGATAAGCGGTGATATCAATATTTACGATATCTGTTGGCAAGATTTCTCGAGAGTCTGGGATTCCGTGACAGATCACCTCATTGATGGATGTACAAAGTGATTTTGGAAAACCCCGATATCCCAATGTTGAGGGATAAGCGCCGTGGTCGCATAAATATTCGTGCCCGATTTTGTCGAGAAAATCTGTACTGACCCCAGGAAGAATCGACTGACCTACAGTGACCAATGCATTTGCCGCTAATTTACTGGCAGCTCGCATGACTTCGATGACTTCATCATTTGGAATATTTGACCCAGCAAATTTACTGGGAGCAGATTTGCCCACGTACTCAGGGCGAGTAATTTGCGTGGGCACTTGGCGCATCGGTGAGATCTTTCCAGCCTTAATCCCAACCTCTACTTTGCCTGACATTTCAGTGAGTCTACTTTGGTAGTTAATAAATAAAAGCAATAAAAAAATCCCCACCGCCGAAGCGATGGGGATTTTTTCAATAGATCCTTATGCTGCTGCTGGTGCTGCCTTCGCTGCTTTTTTACGGCGACGACGAGGCTTTGCTGCACCTGCGGTCTTCTTGGTAGCTTTCTTAGCGGCTTTTTTGCGCTTTGGAGCTGCTTTCTTAGCGGCTTTCTTACGACGCTTTGGAGCTGCTTTCTTAGCGGCTTTCTTACGACGCTTTGGAGCTGCTTTCTTAGCGGCTTTCTTACGACGCTTTGGAGCTGCTTTCTTAGCGGCTTTCTTACGACGCTTTGGAGCTGCTTTCTTAGCAGCTGCTTTCTTGCGACGCTTTGGAGCTGCTTTCTTAGCAGCTGCTTTCTTGGTCGTGCGCTTCTTTGATGTTTTCTTGGCTGCAGCCACGTACTTCTCCTGTCAGCTGGGTTCGATCCGTCACCGAACCTGTTAGGAGAAGGGTTCCACTCTTTTGCAATAAGTTCCAGCATTTGAGCAAAATATTTTGTGTCGTGTCGCACACCGATATTTTGGAATTTTTGTGCCCTACAAAAAATTTCTTTTTTTGCTTTTCTGGGGCAGAAATTTACTTTTCCTTACTTTTCATCAGGAGATTTTTCTGATTTCAACTCAGATAATGCTCGCGCTGCCCGGATTTCCCGTTCAGAAACCGCGTATGGGTCGGTACGTCCATCATATTTTCGGAATTTCGGTAAAACCGTTGTCAATGCGGTTACCGATGCGATGCATAACAATCCGCCACCAATTACTGCCCCACGCAAACCAGTTACCGCTGCCATTCCACCGGCGCGCATCTGTCCGCCGATTGGTCCAACCGCATACGAAAGTAATTCAATGCCAGCAAGTCGGCCGCGCAATTCATCTGGAATGGTTTGATTCCAAATAGTTGCGCGGAAAATAACACTGACATGATCTGCTGCCCCTGCTGCTACTAAACACAATAAAACCCAATAAACATTGTCATAAATGCCAGCAAGCGTTATGGAAAGACCCCATGCCAAGGCAGCAAAAATGATTGCTCTACCGTGGTGATGTACTTTCAATGTCCACTTACTAGTAATCGTTACCAAAAATGCGCCAACCGTTACCGCTGAATACATGAATCCAAGTGATTGGGGAGAGTTAAGTTGATCAGCCCAAAATGGGTATAAAGCTGTAGGCATAGCAAAAAACATGGCGGCAAGGTCGATCAAGTAGGTGCCCATTAAATCCTGGCGGCTACTGGCGTATTTGATTCCTTCGAACAGTGCCCCAATAGATGGTGGAGTCGCTTTTTCGCTAGGGGGTATTCGTGAAATTTGTAGTAGAAGAACCAATGAGAGGGCGTAAGAGATCACGTCAATTGAAAAAGCCGGAGTAACGCCCCAGATGGAAATTATGATTCCGCCCAATGCTGGTCCAGTTATTACTGGAACTTGATATCGCAATCCCATAATTGCACTCGCTGCGGGAAGATCTTGGTGCGAAACAATTCGGGGAACCACTGCGCTCATACTTGGTCCGCGCAATCCATTTACTCCAGCAAAAGCTCCACCAACTAGGTAAAGCACCCACAAACGTGGGTTATCTAATTGCGCATTTATCAGGAGCATCAGAGATAGGCATAAAGCAGAAAATTCGCCAATTAGGATTAATTTTCGCCGATCAACAGAGTCAGCAAGGACCCCGCCATATAAACCAAAAACAATGAGTGGAATTAATTCAGCTGCTCCCATCAAACCAACCGCAACATATGACCCGGTGATCTCTTTTACTTGATAGGGAAGAGCAACGTAAGTGATCATCGATCCAAGACCTGAAACCAGTCCGGATGAAAATAAGAGTCGAAAATCGCGGACCCGTCGGAGCAAAGAAAGATCTAAACCAATCCCTCGCATCCTCTGAAATTTGGATAGCCGAGACTTGGTTTCACTCATCCGGGGATTCTAACTTCATGCAAAACAAAATGGGCAAGACCAGCCAACCTGATAGTGAAAAATCAGTGGAAAGTCTGCCCCTCATCTGGAAAGACGCCACTAGCGACATCTGCTGACCATTCTTTGACTGCATTGCTCATTTCATCCCGCAAATTTCGATAGGCCTTTGCCAATTTCGGTGGCTTTGCAGTTAAGCCCATCAGGTCACTCCAAACCAAGACTTGAGCATCGCAATCTTTTCCAGCACCTATTCCAATAGTTGGGATTTCTAGAGTGGCAGTAATTTCAGCCGCTAATTCAGCTGGGATTAATTCGAGCACTAATGCAAAAACTCCAGCTTCTTGCAATGCAAGTGCATCTGCAATTATGGCGGCACCATTTTCACCACGACCCTGCACTCGATATCCACCAAGTGTGTGAACCGATTGCGGAGTTAACCCAAGATGACCCATTACTGGAATGCCAGCTTTAATCAACGCTTTTATTTGCGGTGTGACTTTTGCTCCACCTTCAATTTTTACAGCTTGCACCCCAGCTTCTTTGAAAAAGCGGATAGAAGTTTGTAAAGCTTGTTCTGGGGATTGTTCAAAGGAACCAAAAGGAAGATCCACCACAACAAGTGCCCGTTTTGTTGCACTAACAACAGCGCGAGCCAAATGAATCATTTCATCAACTGTTACCGAAATTGTATTTTCTCCACCTAAAAAATTATTGCCGGCGCTATCGCCAACTAGCAATACTGGAACTCCGGCTTCTTCAAAAATTTCAGCAGTTAGCTGTTCATAGGAAGTGAGCATGGTCCACTTGCCTTGACCTTTTGATTTCGTGATATCTAATGTCGTAATGCGCCTATGAATGGCACCACCGTATAAAGCGTTTACTGGCTCCATTTTTTTTCTCCCCTCAAGGCCGCATGGGTCCCTGGGTCAGTTTTGAAGGTAACAGAAGCAATCCTCTCACTTTGGCCACGAGTTGGCACCCGGCCAAGAACCCCGCCTCAAATCAGCACCATATATATAGGGACAGTAGGCTGTATTTATGAGCGCTTCAGCTGACGCCGGCCAGACGCCGATTGTGCCGATTGTGCCGATTGTGCCGAGCCCGCCGACCACACCACTCTCGCCTGCTCAATTACGTATTGGCCTGGCTCAGGTAAATCCAACTTTGGGTGCGATTGATGACAATTGCGAATTGATAATGAAGTACGTAAAACATGGTGCCCAAGGCGGAGCACATTTAGTTGTTTTCCCAGAGATGGTTGTTACTGGATATCCGGTAGAAGATTTGGCACTGCGATCAGCTTTTAGATTAGCGAGCCGAAATGCGGTTGCTCAATTGGCAACTCAATTATCTCTTTCTGGTTTGGGAGAGATCGTTGTAGTGGTTGGTTATTTAGATCAGATTGATGGGGCACTTGATCGCCTCGGTACTCCAGTTGGAGCGCCGCAAAATGCGCTCGCCGTTATTTATCGGAATCAAGTTGTTGCAACTTATGCAAAACGCCATCTCCCAAATTACGGCGTATTTGATGAGTTCAGGAATTTCATTCCTGGAGCAAAATCTTTAGTTGTTCGGGTACATGGAATAGATCTTGCTTTCGCAATTTGTGAAGACATTTGGCAAGACGGTGGATTAATGCCAGAGATTGCAGCACGTACCCCAGGGGCATTGATTGTTATAAACGGCAGCCCATATGAAAAAGAAAAAGATGATGTACGTCTTAATTTAATTTCACGAAGAGCGCGTGAAATTGGAGCACCAGTTGCCTATGTAAATATGGTTGGTGGGCAGGATGAATTAGTTTTTGACGGAGATAGCGTTGTTGTTAACCAACGTGGTGAGACGATGGCTAGAGCGCCCCAATTTTCTGAAGGCTTAATGCTTGTAGATATGGAGGCTAAAACTCATTCCTCTATCCCAGATGTAGTTATAAGTGAAACGATACTTGGAGCTTATCCACCTAATTCAGCAGGCATCGCCCCTGCATTAGAGCGCGAAGCTGAAATCTGGGGCGCATTAGTTACTGGATTGCGCGATTACGTTGAAAAAGGAAAATTCAAATCGGTAATTCTTGGAGTTTCAGGTGGAATCGATTCTGCTCTTGTAACTGCAATCGCGGTTGATGCAATTGGCGCGAATCGCGTTCACGGAGTTGCTCTTCCAAGCAAATACTCATCTGATCATTCACTTGGTGATGCTGAAGAGTTAGCGAAAAATACTGGAATTCATTTCAGAGTCGTACCAATACAAACCATGGTGGATAGTTATTTGGATTTATTGCACTTCACTGGAGTTGCTGAAGAAAATCTACAAGCACGGGTACGTGGCACAACTTTGATGGGAATTTCAAATCAAGAAGGACATTTAGTTTTAGCGACAGGTAACAAGAGCGAACTTGCGGTTGGTTACTCCACAATTTATGGAGACGCCGTTGGGGGATATGCGCCAATTAAAGATCTTTGGAAATCTTTAGTTTGGGAATTAGCGCGATGGAGAAATAAAGTTGCGATTACTAATGGACAAACTCCGCCGATTCCAATTAGTTCTATTGAGAAAGAACCAAGCGCGGAATTACGTCCTGATCAAAAAGATACCGATTCACTAGGGGATTACTTAACTCTTGATCAAATTTTAAATCGATACGTCACCCAAGATCAGAGCGTTCAAGAGATAGTCGCGGCTGGATTTGATCCAGCAGTTGTGAACCGCGTGGTCGGGTTGGTTGATGCTGCTGAGTACAAACGTCGCCAATATCCACCTGGTACCAAGATCAGCACTCGAGCATTTGGTAAAGATCGACGTTTGCCGATCATCTCAGCCTGGGGAAGGCAAGCTAAATAGCCTCTAAATAGAAGAAAAAGGCTCCTTCAAGCATCATTTTTGTTAACACAGCCGAAACGCACACGAGGCAGGATTAAGGGATGAGCCAATCAAGCAATAGCCCAGAAACGCAAAATGCGCGCCAAAAAGAGTTCGTGCTGCGAACACTGGAAGAGCGCGGAATTCGTTTTGTCAGACTTTGGTTTACCGATGTACTCGGGTTCCTAAAATCTGTTGCAGTTGCTCCAGCTGAATTAGAAAATGCATTTGATGAAGGAATTGGTTTTGATGGTTCAGCAATTCAAGGATTTGCTCGTGGTCAAGAATCTGACATGTTGGTTATGCCAGATCCAAGTACTTTTACAATTTTGCCTTGGCGCACTGAAGCGCCGGGTGCAGCTCGCATGTTCTGCGACATCGTCATGCCTGATGGAGCTCCGTCACCTGCGGATCCTCGTAATGTATTGAAGAGAACATTAAATAGAGCTGCAAAGATGGGTTACAGTTTTTACACACATCCAGAGATTGAGTTTTTCCTATTTAAAGAAGAGCCTAAAAAGGGTGAAGCACCTCAACCAGTTGATTCAGCTGGATATTTTGATCACACGCCAAGTGTTGTTGGTAATGATTTCAGACGCCAAGCAATTACAGTGCTTGAGGCTATGGGAATTAGTGTCGAGTTCAGTCATCATGAAGGTGCACCAGGACAACAAGAAATTGATTTACGATATGCCGATGCATTAAGCACCGCAGATAACATCATGACATTTAGATTAGTAGTAAAAGAGGTTGCACTTGATCAAGGTTTCTATGCATCGTTTATGCCAAAACCATTTACCGATCATCCTGGATCTGGAATGCACACGCACCTTTCACTATTTGAGGGCGAGCGGAATGTTTTTTATGAGGAAGGCGCACCACTTCAACTTTCACAAGAAGGAAGATCTTTTATAGCTGGACTCTTGAAACATGCACCTGAATATTCGGCAATTACAAATCAATGGGTTAACTCTTATAAGAGATTGCATGGCGGCGGTGAAGCTCCATCACATATTTCATGGGGATATAACAATCGCAGTTCGTTAGTTCGAATTCCGATGTACAAGCCAAACAAATCAAACTCCACTCGAATCGAGTTGAGATCACCTGATTCAGCATGCAATCCATATTTAGCATTCGCAGTAATTTTGGCGGCTGGCCTAAAAGGAATTGAAGGAAAATATCAATTACAAGATCCAGCCGGAATTGATTTAACTTCCGCCGAAGAGGTAGCTGCTGCCGGACTGGCTTCACTTCCGCGTGATTTAAATGGTGCGATTGATGCAATGGCGCAGAGCGAGTTGGTGCGCGAAACCTTGGGCGAGCATGTTTTTGAGTATGTACTTCGAAATAAGCGTGCAGAGTGGGCTGAATACCAACGCCAGGTCAGCGTTTACGAACTTGATCGTTATTTGCCACTTCTCTAGCCCCTGCCTTACCCTTAAGGCATGACACGTCGCAGCGCACTCCTCCTTGCCTGCCGTGGCGGGGCCAAGTAACCGGTCTCCCTGTCACGGGTTATTGACGTGCCGGTTAATCCATCAAACATTAGCCGCGAAGTAAAAGAAATAAGAGGAGCCCCGATCAAATGAATTTCCCGAAGCAAGTAAAAAGTAATTCACCTATCCATCGTTATCAGCCATTTACACCGATAGATCTAGCTGATCGCACGTGGCCAGCAAAGACAATTACCGTAGCGCCTAAGTGGTGTTCTGTTGATCTTCGAGACGGCAATCAAGCGTTAATTGATCCAATGGATCCACCGCGCAAATTAGCGATGTTTAAACTTTTGGTGCAGATGGGTTACAAAGAGATTGAAGTTGGTTTTCCAAGTGCGAGTCAGACCGATTTTGATTTTGTGCGCAAAATTATTGAAGAAGATCTAATTCCAGATGATGTGGTTATTCAAGTTCTAACTCAAGCACGGGCACATTTAATTGATCGCACATTTGAATCTATTAAAGGTGCTAAGCAGGCGATTGTTCACCTTTACAACTCAACTTCGACATTGCAACGTCGTGTTGTATTTGGGCAAGACAAAGAGGGAATCAAAAAAATTGCAACAGATGCTGCTGAGTACTGTCTATCACTTGTAGATTCAGTTAAAGGAACTGATGTTTCTTTTGAGTATTCTCCTGAGTCATACACCGGTACAGAGTTAAGTTATGCACTTGAAGTCTGCGATGCGGTTAATGATATTTGGCGACCAACTCCATCTTGGAAAACTATTTTAAATTTGCCAGCAACTGTAGAGATGGCAACTCCAAATGTTTATGCAGATTCAATTGAGTGGATGCACCGCAATCTTGCTTACCGCGATTCGGTAGTACTTAGCTTGCACCCACATAATGATCGCGGAACAGGTGTTGCAGCAGCCGAGCTTGGCTATATGGCTGGAGCAGATCGAATTGAAGGTACGTTATTTGGAAATGGCGAGCGCACCGGAAATGTTTGCTTGGTAACCCTTGGAATTAATTTACTTAGCCAGGGAATTGACCCACATATTGATTTTTCAGATATCTCGGAAGTTCGCCGAGTTGTTGAGTATGCAAATCAATTACGTGTGCCAGAGCGGCACCCATACGGTGGCGATTTAGTTTTCACAGCTTTTTCTGGATCACATCAAGATGCAATTAAAAAAGGTTTCGAGCATTTAGAAAGAGATGCCAAATCTGCTGGAAAGACAATTGATCAAATGTTGTGGGCTGTCCCGTACCTTCCAATAGATCCAAAAGATATTGGTCGCAGTTACGAAGCGGTAATTCGTGTTAATAGCCAATCCGGAAAAGGTGGAGTGGCGTACATGATGAAAAATGAACATTCACTTGATCTTCCACGCCGACTACAAATCGAATTTAGCCAAGTTGTCCAAGCTAAAACCGATAGTGAAGGTGGCGAAATTAACCCTGAGCAGATGTGGGGAATTTTCGAAGATGAGTATTTACCAACCGAAACGGCCCCTTGGGGAAGATTCAGACTTCGCGGACTTTCACAAAGCTCAACTCTTGGCGAAGATGTAAAACTTGTTGCTGAAATTACCGATCGTGGAGCAGGTCATACTTTAAATGGAACCGGAAATGGTCCAATTGCAGCGTTCTGCGATGCGATAGCAAGCCATGGCGTAAAAGTGCAGGTACTCGATTATTACGAGCACGCACTTTCATCAGGTGGAGATGCCAGTGCCGCGGCCTACCTCGAGTGCACCATCGATGGAGAAACCTTTTGGGGAGTCGGAATTGATCCGAATACGACCACCGCTTCACTGAAGGCAATAGTTTCTGCCATCAACCGCGCAATCAGGTAGTTCTCACTCAGAGGTACTACCGTTCTGCTTATGGGTCTTTACCGAGATGAAGCGGTCGTAATTCGCACGCAACGTCTTGGTGAAGCTGATCGAATCATCACCTTGTTGACTCGGGAGAGCGGTCGGATTCGAGCTGTTGCAAAGGGAGTTCGGCGCACGAAATCTAAATTCGGTGCACGCCTTGAGCCAGGAAGCTATTTAGATATCCAGCTTTACACCGGAAAAACTTTTGACATCGTGACTGAAGTTTCTTCCCGTGAAAATTTTGGAGATGTCCTTTCAGCCGATTATCAAAAATGGACTATTGCATCAGCAATTTTGGAAACAGCTGAGAGATTTACACTCAATGAGCACGAACCATCATTACAACAATTCTTATTAGTGATCGGAGCACTTCGATCACTTGCTAATAGCGAACATGAACCATCTTTAATTCTTGACGCATTTTTACTGCGTTCTCTTTCGGTTGGTGGATACGCGCCTTCACTTGAAGATTGCTCGGTTTGTGAGGCCCCTGGCCCACATCGTTTCTTCTCGCTGTCAGGCGGTGGAAGTATTTGCACAAATTGTCGAACTTCAGGTGCTGCGACTGTTACTGCACCAACTCTTGAATTAATGGGCGCACTGCTATCTGGCCAGTGGGATGTTGCTGAAAGCAGTGAAGCTAAAAGTAGAAGAGAAGCAAGTGGAATTATCGCTGCATATTTGCAGTACCACTTAGAGCGTTCTTTACGTTCTCTTCCGTTGGTGGAACGAGCATGAGAAAACCAACGCCACATCCAAGCGGTGCTAAACCACCAAAACTTTCTAAATCATTAATTCCAAATCACGTTGCTGTGGTTATGGATGGAAATGGAAGATGGGCTAAGCAAAGAGGATTACCGAGAACTGCTGGCCATGAAGCAGGGGAAGCTGCCTTATTTGATTTAGTTGAAGGCGCAATAGAGATTGGTGTTAAAGAAATTAGTGCCTTTGCATTTTCAACCGAAAACTGGAAACGCTCACCTGAAGAGGTTAAGTTCTTAATGGGATTTAATCGAGATGTAATCCGTCGCCGACTTGATGACATGCATGAGTTAGGCGTTCGGGTCAGATGGGCCGGCCGAGATCGTAGATTATGGAAAAGTGTTATTGAAGAGTTAGAGCGAGCTGAAAAACTCACTGCAAAAAATAAAGTATTGACCTTAAATATGTGTGTCAATTACGGTGGAAGAGCTGAAATTGTTGATGCAGCGATCGAATTAGGCAGAGATATTAAGGCAAAGAAAATAGACCCAGATAAAGTAAATGAGAAAACGCTGACGAAGTATTTAGATGTCCCTGCAGATGTAGATTTGTTTTTGCGATCTTCAGGGGAAGAGCGAATCAGTAATTTTATGTTGTGGCAAAGTGCATATGCAGAAATGGTATTTTTAGATGTACTTTGGCCTGATGTTGATCGACGCACCTTATGGAATGCGATTGAGATTTACGCGAAGCGAGATCGAAGATTTGGTAGCGCTAAATAATTTATTTGATTCCAATATTTCCGACAATTAGCCACATTGCCAAGACTCCTAGAATTGTTGCAAATATTGTTACACGTGATGGATGGCGTGAATGTGCCTCTGGCAAAATATGTGAAGTTGCTAAATAAATAACAAAGCCAGCAAACATGGCTAGATAGATTGCAAGAGTTGGATCACTGATAATTACGTAACTACCTAATGCTGCACCGCTAATGCGCATTCCAGCATCAAGCCCCAATAGCAAGACTGCTCTTTTGGTCCAATGTCCACTTTTGATTAATAATGAAACAGTATTTAATCCATCGCTAAATGCATGCGCCAGGATCGCAATAAACACTGCAGCACCGAGGGCGTTGCTAACTTTAAAAGCTAAGCCAAGGGCCACGCCATCAAGAAATACGTGCCCTCCCATTGCGATTGCCCCAAGAGTGCCGGCGATATTTACTGAGTGATCATGAGCGTGACCATAATGAAATTCTGCTGGTTCATGAGATCCAAATATCTTTTCGGCAATGTGTAAAGCTAAAAATCCAGCCACAAATGCAAGTGATACAACCGGCACATTTCCAAAAGTATTTTTATTTAAATCAAAAACTTCAGGAAGTAGATCAAAGGCAACCAAGCCAAGTAACAAGCCAGCTGATAAACCAAGAATTAAATGCAAGCGATCGCGAGAACGAATCGCCAATGTGCCGCCTGCGGTGGTCGCAATTGCAGTAAGTGCTGCTAATCCAATTGCTAAATTTGCCCCGTTCACAATGCAGACCCTACCAACAGTTGGAAAGGCTTAGTTTTTGCAAGATTGACCAGAATCTCGCCCGTATGAAGGTAGAATTAACCCGTTGCGCCAGCCTGGTGTAACCCGGTGTTTTGTGTATTCGCCGACAGCCAGCCGGATGAAGGAGATCAAGCAAAATGGCCGATCGCTTAGAAACTATTGTCAGCCTGGCCAAGCGCCGGGGATTTGTTTACCCATCCTCTGAAATTTATGGCGGATTGCGCGCTTCATGGGATTACGGCCCACTAGGTGTCGAATTAAAAAATAATGTGAAGCGCCAATGGTGGAAGTACATGGTCATGGGCCGAGAAGATATTGTCGGAATTGATTCCTGCGTAATTTTGGCACGTGAAGTTTGGGAAGCGTCTGGACACGTTGCAACATTCTCAGACCCGTTAACAGAGTGCACCGCTTGCCATAAGCGCTACCGTGCTGATCACTTAGAAGAAGCTTACGAGGCTAAGCATAAGAAAGCACCAGAATCTTTAGCTGATATTAATTG
>Ga0214921_10003741_pt1 | contig 22996 bp, 14 predicted proteins | sample LL1505_MetaG_FD_177992 | JGI IMG/M metagenome (GOLD analysis project Ga0214921, IMG submission 177992) | Freshwater microbial communities from Lake Lanier, Atlanta, Georgia, United States - LL-1505 | ecosystem: Environmental > Aquatic > Freshwater > Lake | place: USA: Georgia | collected... | reverse complement strand
AGAGATTTTGAAATTTTCGGCGCGCAACCCTGGCACCGTCAGGGTGAGCACCGAAAATTCAAAAGCCGCAGTGATTTTAGCCAGATGCGCCGCTTTGGGACCCGCAACTGCCGTTTTTAGGATTATAACGTCACAATCAACCGCCCTATGGAAAGACTGAATTTTGATAACGTAGCTCAAGTAGATGATTGGGAAGTAGCTATTCACCTAGCCAGATACTCCGTGGTCGCGGACCTGTGCGAAGGCAAGACGGTTCTTGATATCGCCTGCGGTGAGGGTTATGGGGCTTTCTTGATGGCAACCCGCTGGGGAGCCGCCGCGGTAGACGCCTATGACATATCAAAGGAAGCCCTAAAAGCCGCTCAAGAAAGATTCTCGAATCCAAAGATTCAGTGGCGACACGGGGACGCGGATCAGATGACCGTCTCTGACTTTCCGCGCAAATATGATGTCATCATCAGCCTTGAGACGATTGAACACATTAATAACCCAGCGAAGTTCATCGCCACCCTTGCTCGTCTACTCAAGCCAGGAGGCTTACTATGCGTCTCGTGTCCAAACGATAGCTGGTATTATGGCGAAGGGATAACATACAACAGATACCACAAGCATGTATGGACCTTCGAACAATTTAGGGAGATGGCCGACACCGCGGTGGGATCACCGGGACAGTACCTCATAGGCTCAACCGCGAAAGCTATCTGCGCCGTTCCATTTTCAAAGTCCGTTGGAAAGGATTCGCCGGGAACCCTTTCAGATAGAGTCGTTTCGTCAGAGAGGGGCGAGGCTACATTTTTTACGCCGGTCCAAGTAAACGCCTCGTCACCGTCGGAATCACTCTATTTTCTCGGTCTTTGGGGCGATATGGCAGCCACCGCCATGAAGCCTCATGGAGCCGCGGCGCCGGTATCACCGGAACGACTCGCGACAATCCAGCACTCCAGAGCCCCGAGGGTAACCGCGAACAAGAAGCCCGTAGTAGTGCTTGCGGCTGACATTCCTGGATGGGCATATTGCAATATCGCCAATAACGTAAAGCGATTCCTCAGTTCGTCCTATGACATACAAATCGTATATCTTGGACACTACAATCATTGGAGCGAGTTTTACTACGACGCCTTCTGGAAACGTGAAGCCTCTTTGGTACATGTATTTTGGCGTGAGTTTCTCTACGAAACATGCTGGTCCGACGTCGCCTATGAAGTCAACAAGAGATTCAGGGTTGACTGCGATCACTTCATACAGAGAATCGCCGATACTGCTATCACCACATCAGTTTACGACCACCTGAATGTTGATGAGCTAAGCTTTAAACAACGTGAGCTACTTTTCTCATTTGTGGACTCTTACTTTGTCAGCTCGGACAAATTACTCGATATATATTCTAAAGGATTGCACAACGCTCCAGACTTGGTGATCGAGGACGGCGTTGACCCTGAGCTCTTCACGCCACACAATCTGGAACGGTTCTCCGATCACAATCGCCCCCTGGTCATCGGCTGGGCAGGAAACTCCGCTTGGTGCGAAAATAAGGATTATGACCCAAAGGGCTTTAAGTCGATTATCATGCCGGCCATCGAATCTTTGAAGAGCGAGGGCTTAAACATAGACGGTTTATTCGCTGACGCTTCTCAGGGAAAGAGACCGCGCTCTGAGATGCCCAAATACTATAATTCAATCGACCTTTATGTCTGCGCCTCGGAAATTGAGGGCACGCCGAATCCGATCCTTGAATGCATGTCTTGCGGTGTTCCAGCGATCAGCTCTGATGTCGGGATCGTGCCTCAGGTGTTTGGCCCGCTACAGCGCCAGTTTCTTCTTAAGGAGCGAAACGTAGAAGCGTTCAAAAACGCCATCAGAAAGATCTACAACGATAGGTCGATACTTCAAGGGTTATCACAGGAGAATTTATCGCGGATACAGTCTTGGTCATGGCAAGATAAGATGGGACGTTGGCTATCCCTTTTCCAATTGGCACTATCCCGACTGAACAGCAGAAATATCGCGCGCAAGAAGCATCTTCTGATGGGAGCGAATCTAGCGGCGAGTGATGAACTATCTCTGCGGGGAATCGTTATCGAACAGCAGAAAATATCACGTGAGCGAAACCGCGAGAATTCATACCTGAAGTCGCAGCTAGACGATAAGAACCGATTAATACAGGATCTGCTAAAAGAGAGGGAAACCTTGCGCCTCGCGCGAAGGCTTAGCCAAGGAGAAGTGTTTTAGAGTGAGGGTGCGGAGTGAATAGAGGAATTACCACAAAACTCATCGTGGCCATAATCGCGTTAGCTTCATGCTTCGCGTCGCTATGTGTCTTGCGCGAGGATTGGCTTTTTACCAACCCGTACATCCTTCCGTGGTTTGACCCGTTCGTATATCTCGGGTTTTTTCTGCGCTATCCTGAGTATGTCAAAGCCTATCCTGGCTATTATCCAGGCGAACGGCTATCAGTAATAATTCCTGGCTATCTAATATTTAAAGCATTTGAGCCTAGTATCGCTAGCGTTGTGATCAGAACTTTACTCTGGTTTGGCAGCTGCGGAGCTCTGCTCCTTTCGACTTCGATCATATGCGGATGGAGAGCTGGCCTCCTAGCAACTCTCCTACTAGGTCTGCATCCAACTTTTTTAGGAGCCGCAGGTTGGGATTATATAGATGGATTCGCTAACTGCTACCACTTCGCCGCTTGGGCAATACTTTCAATCATAATCGCTGGACGCAGAAGTAACGGGCTATATGCTACCTTTGGAGTGACATTAGCTCTCATGTTTCTTAGCAGCACGTTTATGGCTGTTTTCATCGCGCCTTTAATCGCCGTTCTTACTGTCGCCACTTATTCCGGTTCGGTCAAAGCGGCATTTAGATCCTGGATGTGGATCCTTATTGGCTCTGTAGCTGTAATACTCGCTGTTACTCTCATTAACGTGTGCGCTGGGGGCCCCGCGTTCATATTCGCCTCGCAATACAACGCCATGCGGCAACTCCTCTCCGGGCAGATCCCAGCGACCGATCCGAGCGCGTGGCAACCTATTTTATGGAACGCGCCTTGGGCAGCTCTACCTTTGGTAATGGCATTATTTGGCGCATTCAAATTACCCTCCGCGCTCATGTCCCTGCGCAACCTAGGAAGTTTAGACGCCGTATCAAGAACTCGCGCCATCCTCCCTGCCTTAGCGCTTTATCAGATGATGGTCTACGGCTTTCTTCAGGCAACTAGCTTCACGGCACTCTCCTTTTTCTGTTATTCGAGCATGCTGGTGCCTTTATGTTTTTTAGGGCTAGCGTCACTAATAAGCGAATTTAGCGCAAGTTTTTCAAGGCGAGCTTTTATAGGCCTATCGCTTTTCGCGGCCTTTTGCTCTCTGCTTACTCTTCATCCAAAAGTGGGGAAACTTATCCTTGATTGCTATTCAGTTGGCTACTACAAAACCTTCACGATTATTCCTGTGGTTGGATTCTGCGGGGCCTTATTAGCGTTTTCGTCGATCCAATCAGACCTTAAGAAGGGATTGGGCGCGTTAGCCCTTTTTTGCATAGCTAGCGCGACGACCTTTAATACCCCTCAGATAAATCATTTCTGGCACGAAAGACGAACCTATGGAATTAGGGCTATCGCTGAGGCGGTGAATCACTTCCAGGACTCAAACCGTGATGGCCAGTTGGGAATGTGGATGAACACTCGAGACCCTAAATATGGAGATAACATCTTCTGGGCTTCCTGGATCGCCAACCACATTAGAGCGGGAAGCTTCAGGTCAACGGACCTTCCGGCGTTTGATCCCAAGACCGCTTCTCGTGGATCGAAGGTTATGGTGTTTACCTCCGAGAACAACGGCAACGAATTAGTCACCAAGGCTCTTAGAGATCAAGGGCTGTCTCATACCGTCGTCAGCCAACGTCGCATCGTCCACGGACGGATAGATTTTTGGATGACCCTGATTAGCTTAACCTAGTCATGTTGAATAAAGAGAGCTCGCGAAACCTTTCGTTTAAAGCACTAAGCGCCCTAGCCGTAGTCATTTGTGGCTGCTTTCTTATCATTAAACTTAAGCTTCTTTACGGGCTGGCATATACCTCTGATCTATTTATCCACACTCAAAAAAGTCGCAGCTTTATCTACGGCTTGCCTCTTCTGTACGACAATATTCACGGACCCCACCCATACCACAACACCTTTCTTGAGCTAGCGCTTAGTCCGTTCAGCGCATTATTTGGGGCGTCAGGTTTGATAACCGCGTACTGGCTTATATGCGCTAGTGTCTTTACTTGGATGATATATTCGTCGAGAGCCTCTTCCGCCGCCGGAAGAGTTTATATCCCATTCATGCTCTTTGTTTCCCTGCTTGGCCCGATAGGCTTCTGGACCTTCGACAATCCGGTCTATGGCTGGCACCCGGAGATGCTATCTCTGCCGTGCGGACTGGGATTGGCTGTTAGCCTAATCGAGGGGCGCCGTACCCTCACACTTATTTTTAGCCTGGCATGCCTACTCACGCACGAGATTGGAGCGGTACTGGCCGCGTCCATTCATCTTTTATTTTTTTACATAGGACAGCTTCCTAGCGCATCAGGGTTACGACAGATCATCAAGCGACACGTTCAGATTCTTTGGCCGTGGGTAATACTTTTCGCGGTAGGACTTATTATTCAGCGTCTGTGGGATTCCGCTGGCTCCGGTAGATTAGATGGCGTTATTCAGCAGCTACAGACAGAGGCGGGAAGAAAGCTGGTAGTTGGTTTAATATCGCCATTACTCGGGCTGTTGGCGATATCGTCCCTGGGATTTCTCGCTTTAACGAGATCTGTAAAGCACGTGCTCCTGATTCTCTTCTGCGCGACTCCGGCTATATTGGCTGGGGCCGGAGCTGGACTTGCTTATGGAGACTTCCCCGGCGCGGATATGCACAACATATTCTGGCCTCCGCGCTGGTCATTTATCTGGGCTATTACTATCTCGGGAACCTTTTTCTCTTTGTTCAATTCCTCTAATAGTAGAAATGGAATATCTGGGCTTATCCTATCGGCGTTTTTATTAACTGTTGTCCTTATTTGGTGCCAAGACAACTGGCTGAGAAAATACAGGTCTTACAACGCGACTGAGCGGGTCACTATGGCGTTCTCGGGCTCTCTCAGACCACTTTTCTCTCAAAAAGAGCTCTCTCTGATTAGCTGCCTTAGTGATCGAATATCTAAAAGAAATAGAATAGTGCTTCCCGGATCGATGTGGGCTCTCTTCGAAGCACATGACATCGAGTTTCTAAACCCTAGCAATCCTTATCGAGCGGACCCTTCTATCTTGCTGTGCGATCTCGCGACCAGGACCCCGTTCGATTATGACTGCCTAAAAAAACAGGAGCCATACTCGACTAATACAGAGTATATGACTAAAGACTTTGAGAGCTTGCGTATTACTTTCAGGAAGAGGTTACGTGATACTTACCGTCTCTGCAGAAAGAGCCTGCTTGACTGAAGAGCTGAAAAGAGTCGAGACTCCTTACAACTATGAATAGGCGCTTGCCCTTCCTATCAATTATTATCTGCGTTTTTATCGCGACGCTCTGCTTCTTGCGAATTCAGGTCCCACTCCTCGATTATCCTTTTCTCTTTCCGGACTCGTTCGATTGGCTCATGAATGGCCTAGAATACGCGAATGTCCTCCCTGGCCACTCTGAAATATCGCATCGTGGGATGTTAATGACTCTAGTCCTGGCGTTCCTTTATAAGATCGACCAGATTCAGTTAGCTACTATTCTTGGCACTCTCTCCCTTGGACTACTCTGTCTCTCTCTAGTGATCCTTTTATCCCCATCTCTCACCAGAAGAACTGTGATGTGGGCAACTGTTTTAAACCTAATATCATTCACAACGCTCGGTCAGTCGGCATATGTAGGGGCTGACTCTATCGCCAACTTATGCGCCAGCGTATTCAGCCTGGGCATGATACTCATGGTGCTTCAACCTGGAACCGGTCTGATGTACGCGCTCGGTGTGGTCGGAGGATTAGGAGCGCACTCTCAAAACATATTCCCTATCCTCGCCCCGCTTTATCTGGCGATTCTCTGCTGGGGGCTAATTACTCATTCACGCTTTAGATATATGGTGTTCTCGCGTCATGGCTTAGGCGCCCTCCTCATTTTCTGTCTCCTGATCTTCGTTTTTCTCCTCCCACGATGGTCAATGTACGGAACATTTTATGAGGAACGAGTGCAGCATGCGTCGCTCATCAGCTTTAGCCTAGCAGGTAGCAAATACTATATTTCTGCGCTGGTAAGCTCGTTTAGCTGGCCTATCTGCGTGTTAGCCACGATTGGGGCATTTATAGGTTGGCGCTCCGGGGGAACTTCGAGAATTTATGTGTTTTTTTTCTTGGTGTGGATTTTTAACGTATTCGCTTTTTTCGCGTGGCTATATAGCTGGCGTGACGTCAGATTCTGGATCTACGGATCTGTACCACTACTAACATTAGCGGCGATGGCGCTGGATTTCCTCTCTATTGTTAGCAATCGATTTATCTACGCCCTAATCTCCTGTGTCGCGGTGTACTCTATTCACTCACCTCCCACTAATGATCCGTGGGATCGTTCAATAATGATAACTCCTTGGCGAGCAATTAGCTTCCTGGGGAACGGCGTATATCGTTTCGACCGGATACTTTCCTTGCCTTTCCTAAAAGGTCACCTAACAGATCTTTCTGACGCGAGACAGGCAAGCCTCGCGGGGATTCAGACAGGTATGAGAGATCCTGATTTACAAAAAATAGTAGTGGCCGCCGCGCCACTAGCTGGCCCTTCACAAATAGCCGTTTTTGGGGAGCTATCTCCGGATTGGCACTACATAGCTAAGAACCGGAACCAACTTTACATCAGATCTAACCGAGTGATTCTTATTACCGATCCAGAGCACTTAAAGAGTTTTTTGAGTCAAGGCAACTTAGCTATTTGCCGACGTGACATATCAGCAAAAGTCCTGTCAGAACTAAACTCGATGCCGATTAAAGTTAGTGAGCTATATTTACCTACGGCAAATACCAACTATACGCTAATAGGCACGGCTAAATAGATAGGGTACCGGCTCCATATTGGCTAGAAACCTCTCTCTTCGTGTAGCTACTCTTCGATGCCCAACTCACTAAACGACGCGTAAGCTAGGGAGGCGAGGCAAAACCTCGCTTACGCGAGTTTTTGCTCGGTAACGGCGCTAATCGCGCCGTTTAGGGTCTGAAACTGCGATGTTCAGCCCGCCGCCGCTTGGTGATTGGCGGGGAAATGGCTGCTTTAGATACACTTCCCCTATGAAGCGAGCAGAACGCGTCTCTTCAGGTAAAGACTGGATAGCATGCAGAGGATGTTTAAGTGCAGAGAGTTCTTTTTAATTCCCCTGTAGCGAACCTTAGTTCTGAGAGATTATACCAAGTCTGACACAGGTATATCCGCAGCATGACGCTAACCGGGTACGCTGGCCGTCCTCCCAACTGTCCAGGTTTCATACTTGGAGCAACAGGACTTACTTATTCCTCAAGCTCTTTCCATGGAACTACCCCTTCCATATCAGCTAGAAACCGCTCTCTGCGTGTAGTCTTACTCTTCGATGCCCAGTTTAGTTTGAGCGAATGTTCTCTGTGTCATGCCACAGATAGTATCAGCTTCTGGCAACAGCAGCATCTAACTAAACGGCGCGAACGCGCCGTTTTTAACAAAACATCGCGTAAGCAAGCTTTCGCCGCTTTTCCCTAGGTTTTGGCTCGCTTACTAAAGCGAGGTCTCTCGTCTCTTCTTTAATCTAGCCAAAAGTCGGTACACTGGCTGTTTCTTTATCTTATCTAGTTCCCTCTTGTACTCATGCTCTTTTTCCGCGCTCATCTGGTACTGGTGCGTAAGCGCAAGATTAGTTAGTCGCAATTCATTTATCTCTGACATTCTTTTAGTTACTAAAGCCGCCAGCTCATCACTATCTATGGAAACTTTTGCGTCATGAGCTCGCTTTGTCCTTCCGCTTTCTACCTCCGCGTCGCGCTCATCAAGGGAAACATCATTACCGCGATCTTTGAGATTGGACACGCATAAAGCATCTACGGACTCTCCCCGTATTAAACGAGCGAAAAGGTCCGCGTAGCGCTCAAAACACGCGAACTCCGAGAAAGATTCCGTAGAGGTAGCCGCATTTTCCCGCATACTCGCCAGAGGACCATCAGCCTCGAGCATCATCCTTACCTTGGCTAAATAAGACTCTGGCTGATTAACGAGCGGCTCGATTAAACCGTTGTATCCATCTCTCAAATAGCTGTTAACGCCACCAGAGTTAGACGCCACAACCGCCGCGCCACATGCTAGAGCCTCTAACGGCAGCAACCCAAAACCTTCGTGCAGGGACGCGTCAACAAATATATCAACATCTCTAAGATAGGTGGCGAGCTTGTCCCTCCCAACAGGTATAGTGACAATCTTGGTATCACTTTGCTCTATCCACGGCGACTCAAATGGATAATCGGCGGGCTTAAAGACCGTCAGGGCAACTCTTTCACGCTCCGCGAACAGCAGATCCACCAACTCTCGCAGCACAAATTGACCTTTGTCCGCGGCGGAACGGAACACGACCCCTACTCTCTTCCGCTCCCCAGCTTCATTACCTTGTCGCTCTGAAAAGAAAGTCAGGTGGTTTACACCTATCGGTAGCAGCACAACCTCCTTATTAGGAGCCTTAGCTCTCACCAAGCGCGCCAGCCATTCCGACGTAGTCACCAGCAAATCGGCTGAAAAGTAAGAGTCTTTTACCACCTCATAATGGATTCCATTTTGGAAATACGGTTCATAGCCCTGAACAAAATTTACCAGCTTAGCTCCACTTTTCTGGGCCAGCTTCCAACTTGCGGGAACAGTCGAGAACAATGTAGAGACAACTATCTTGGGCTTGATTTGTAGCTTGTTAACTAGCTCATCCTCATTTTCAACCCGTAGCGGATTAAGATAAAGCGGCTCGGCATACTGCCTAAGAGCCGCTGGATCTAAAGCACCCATCACAACAACCTTGGCGTTAATTCCACTAATGATTAAATGATTGCATAGGTCTAAAACAACATGCACGCCACCGATCCCCGCGCTTAAGCCAGGTAGCACAAAAAGAACGTCGCAAGGTTCAAAACCCTCTGGCTTTCTATAATTCCTTACGCGGCTTTCTACTACTGGGACCGGATCGTAAAAACACGAGGTCCTGTGATAACAAGCGAAGCTATCACCCCATAAAGTCATAAACCTTTGGTGATTCTTTCGCTGGAGTTCTTCCCTATTATTTTCATTACGGAACGTGCCGCCACCAAAGTGATAGACGTACGCGTCTGTTACCAATACTCCTCGATATCCTTTTGCTCTTGCCCGCAGGTGCAGATCACTCTCTTCACCGTAGCCTAAACCCCAGGACTCATCCATTCCATTGACAGCGTGGTAACAATCCCTGGATACCATTAAGCAGTGTCCTACCGTGGTGCAGATATCCTCGTATGGAGCCCCATTTTCATCAGAGAGCTGCTCCAAAATATCCTCAAAAGATATAAAGCTCTCGCCTGTTGGAAGCGCGATAGTAGCGTTAGCCGCGTTATTTGCCGCCGCGCAGGCCAGACCCACTGACTTGTCTCGCTCAAAGGCTTTCAACAACTTCGAAATTGTTGAGCGATTGACCAAGCAATCGCTATTTAAAAAAAGCACATGACGCGCCGAAGTCGCTGAAAAACCCAGATTACAAGCGGCAGCGAAGCCATGCTTATCAGAACTGGTAACCAATCGCGCTTTTGAATTTGAAGCTACTAGCTGCTCTAGCTGCTTTCTACATTCGGGACTACAACCGTCATCTACGCAAATTATCTCACCAACTATCTCAAGATCATCGCACAGTGCTAGCGCCCTAAAAGCCCTCTCACACCAATCGATAGCGTTCTTGACCGGTATAACTATGTCACACAGAGTAGTTTTGCTTGGCTGCTCCTCTTTTGATCCTCTTTCATTTTCCTCAAGTGAGCCCAAGACGCCCGCTCTAGAAACTGAAGTAAGAGCCTTCTCTATCATTTGAGAGGCGAAATCTCTCCGTCGCGAATCGTCACGATTACTCGCAAAATCGGCTAGTACTTGAGCATTAGGAAGATCACTATCCACAACCTGTCGATATAAATCGTAATCAAATAGTGGGTAGGGTTTCAGCCCTGCTTTCGCCCCGAAGCGAAGATAGTGCTCGAGTGGCGCCAAGCCGCTCAGATCTCCACGAACTTGAGATCGGTAGTATTGGTTATCGAAAAAACTATTTGGCTCTCTCCCCTCAAGGTGGCCCCAACCGAGGTAGTGCGCCAAAGGATTAACCCCTTGCTGTTTCAGATCTGGAGACTTATGAAGATAGGTCGCCGCGTCAAACAAAGGATGTGGATGCAGAGCCCAAAGAGATGAATCCTTTATATAAGAGACCGCGCACTTAATACGACTAGTAGGCAGATCTGGTCGCTGAGCTCTTAGATAATCAGCACTGAATAGTTTGCTGCGTAAGATTAACGATACTAGTCTGAGTTCCTTCAAATTCATAAAACCTATTATCCCTTGGCGATCCATTATCCTTTTGGGCCACTTAGCAGGCCACGGCCCGCGTGAATTTCTTTATCCCTGGCCGGCAGCCAGTATGATACAGGAGCGGGTAATTTAGAACACCTTACCAAGGGAAGGAGGTCACTCTAAGCTTGTTGATCCCATTAGCGAGCTACTATCATCATAAGCTAATGAAATCACGCGGCTTCAAAGTCGCGGTTGAGTTTCGCACTACGCACCTGCTGTTTAGGTGGGTTTTAGACGTATTTGCCCGGTAATTTCTGAATGTTAGGAGGACCAATGCACGTCCCATTTTTAGACCTGAAGACCCAATATCACTCGATTAAAGAAGAGGTTATGCGTCAAGTTGACGACGTATTCTCAAACACAGCTTTCGTTTTGGGACCTCAAGTGGCCCGTTTTGAGAAGGCGTTTGCTGAATTTTTAGGTACAAAATTTAGTGTCGGCGTGGCAAATGGTACCGATTCCCTCGTTCTAAGCTATCAGGCCCTTGGGATCGGGCCTGGAGATGAGGTGATTATTCCAGCTCACACCTTTGTGGCAACCGCCATCGGTGTCCTTAACGCCGGTGCTAGGCCTGTGCTGGTTGATATCGACCCATCCACGTATCTCTTCGATTACTCAAAGCTTGAGGCAGCTCTAACCCCGCGAACTAAAGCTATCTGCCCTGTGCACCTATACGGCAGAGCTTGTGACATGGACCAAGTTATGGCCTTCGCTAAAAAGCACTCTTTAAAGGTCGTCGAGGACGCGGCCCAATCTCACGGCGCTAAGTGGAAAGGAGTTGCGACAGGAACTTTTGGTGAGTTCGGCTCGTTTAGCTTCTATCCTGGAAAAAACTTAGGAGCTTACGGAGATGGTGGAGCGATTTGCACGGCTTCCGCTGAATTGAACTCTAAGATCCGCAGACTGCGTAACTACGGTTCGGAGATTAAGTACGAGCACCCTGAGCGTGGAACAAACTCACGACTCGATTCCGTACAAGCGGCGATCCTTGATATTAAGCTTAAGCACTTGGCTAAATGGAATGCAGATCGCCACGCGGCCGCGGTGCGTTACGCTGAGCGATTAAAGCCGCTTGAGTCACGTGGTGTGGTAGTACCTGATGTAAGAACCGCTGATGAGCATGTGTTTCATCTGTTCGTGATTCAGGTGGAGAACCGCACCAAGGTGATGGAGTACCTGGCTAAGAACGACGTACATACAGGCATTCACTATCCTGTGCCGTTTTATCTGCAAGGTGGATACCGTGAGCTTGAGTACTCTAAGGGGGCTTTCCCAGTAACTGAGGCTATCGCGCCGAAGATCCTTTCGCTGCCGATGTTCCCGGAGCTAACTACTAATCAGATAGATTTTGTGGTTGAGAAGTTGGCTGAGGTGGTTTAGAAGGTCAATCCCTAAATAAGCTACATGGCCATTCCTACGTGAACGTGCTAGTGCACTTGCACGTAGACGTACCCGCTTTCCACTTTTACCATCTTAGCTCGGTTACTGTAGGACCCTGAATTCGGGTACGTTTCTCGTTTACGTTTACGTGCATGTGCACGTGCATGTGGCTTTATATGCAATGTACATTTATGTAGGGCCCTTTTTCTTCCTAGCAACAGCTTTATTCACTCAAACGAGGTAAAAAAGCACCTTCTGAAATACATAATGAAGAAAAACCAAGCTTTTTCACTCGTTATGATGAATTTCATAGCTTTTCCCATCAGAAAGGCGTATTCTCACCTCGATATTAATGCGATCGAGGTAATTTATGCACAGTATTGGTGTAGCGATACGGCGAGAACGAAAAGCACGCCACCTTAGCCAGGAAGAGCTTGGGAACCTCGCGGGGACAGGGCTGAACTTCGTATCCCAGATCGAGCGGGGCAAGGAGACAGTTCGATTCGATAAGTTGCTCTGCCTGCTGCGGGTGCTTGGGCTGGAGCTTGTTCTTTCACGCGGCACTGGAGTGGTCACAATCTCCAAGGGACTACACTCGTGAATACTCAATTTGAGCCACGAAGTATCGAATCTGTGACCGTAATGAAAAACGGAGAACGAGCGGGCACTCTTCGCCGAACTAGTCATGGGGCAGAGTTTGTTTACGATGAAACATTTCGCGCTAAATGTCTTAAGAACGGCTCAATTGGGGTAGCTTGCACCCTCTCTCCCTACTCTGATACGCACTCCATCACAGGCATTAACCTACACCCATTCTTCGCGGGACTACTCCCTGAGGGACTCCGACTCAAAGCTCTCCGAAACTCTCTTAAAACCTCGGAAGACGACCTCTTTACCATGCTAGTTGCCTTAGGCGAAGAAAGTGTCGGCGATGTTTACGTAGTTTCGGGGCATGAAGATACTCAAAAAGCACCGCCACAGGTTACTCTTGAAGACGTGGACTTTCACGCGCTGCTTGAAAACAACATCAACCCAGTTCTACAGATGGGGGCTGTTGATATCGGAGTTCCAGGAGTGATGCCCAAGCTATCAGCGTCAATGATTACTTTTCCGATTAGAATCAAAGAACGTCGCAAACAATACATCTTAAAGCTACAACCTCAGGAATATCCTAAACTAATCGAGAACGAAGCTTTTTTCATGGCGATGGCGAAAGCGTGCGGCCTCACAGCCGCTGAGGTCAAGGTAGTCAAAGATTCAAAAGGCCAAAGCGGCCTGCTGGTAACACGTTTCGATAGGGTTTACAGCAAAGACAGCAAGACATTTAGCAGACTTCATCAGGAGGATGCATGCCAACTTATCGGAACATATCCGCACGATAAATACAGGTTATCAGCCAAAAAAATAGGAGAGGCGATCGCTAAATTCTCAGCGGCTCCGATTATTGACCTAAAAAACTTCCTCGATCTTTATATCTTTAGTTACATAATCGGCAACGGAGACCTACACGCCAAAAACATTAGTCTTCTGGCGCACCCACAAACCGGTGCTCTAGCTCTATCCCCTTGTTACGACATCCTAAGTACTGTTCCGTATGGAGATCCGCGTATGGCGCTCTCGCTCGGCGGACGCGACGACAACTTTACCATCGGAGACTTTGTAACTTTTGCTAAGCAGTTCTCTATCCCAGCGAAAGCGGTGGAGATGTCGATCTCTAAAATGGTTAAAAAAGCTACTCCGTGGGTAGACCGCCTTGGTGAGATCGGTTTTGAGCCAAAGATTGAAAAACACCTCAGAAAAACTTTGCTGGAAAGGCTAAGCAGGCTCGATAAAGGCGTGAAGCTTTCAACCTAAAAAGAGCAGTTGCGGGTCTGAAAACGGCGCATCTGCACAATAGGCCAGCGAGATAAAGGAGGGGAAAGAATCCTCTTCTTTCTCCCATTCTCGCTGTCCTCGTCGATCTCTTTGTTAAAATCAAGAAATTGCGCGCCCAAACCGCCGAGGCGCCGGACCTAAATCATACCCGACCCCTTCTAGGGTAAAGTTTGGATTATAATACGGATCCGTCACCAACTTCTCCCCCCACCTCTCCTGCATCGCTTTAAATTCACGGGCGAAACGGGCCTTCTTTTCAGGGCTATCCTCATAACCACGAGAAACTGACTCGTGATGCAAAAGCTCGGCGTACGGAGTGTAAACGATAAGATATCCGGCTTCTCTTATTTTTAGACAGAGATCGATATCGTTAAAAGCGACAGCTAACCGCTCCTGATCAAAACCGCCTACTTTATTGAACAGATCTGTATGAACTAACATGCAGGCCGCTGTAACCGCTGATAGATTCTGCGGCAAAACAGCGCGACAGAAATATCCCAAGCTTCCAACTGAGAAGGTCTTAAACTGATGCCCAGCGACTCCGCCGATGCCAGTTATTACTCCCGCATGCTGCACAGTTCCATTTGGAAACAACAGGCGCGCGCCAACCGCCCCGATATCTTTACGCGCTAGATTAGACACCATCTCATCCAACCAATCGGGTCGGATTATCTGAATATCGTTATTAACAAAACCAAGCACTGATCCAGTAGCGTGTTTAACGGCGTCGTTGTTTATCCGCGCGAAGTTAAAAGCTCCATCGTCTCGGATAACCTTTACACGGGAATCCTTACTAGGAAGCTCGCGGAGATACTCAAGGGTCTCCGGATCATTGCTACGATTATCAACGATTATCAGCTCGATATTTTTGTATGATGTTCCGTTAAGTATCCCATCAACGCACTGCGAAAGTAGTTTGTATTGGTTAAATGTTGGTACTATCAGCGAAACCAGCGGGGCCGGACTAGGAAGAGCGTAGCGTGTTCTTAACATCGACAGCTCTGGGATCGACTCAACTTTAGCTCCACGATCCCCTCTTCGCTCAAGGTGCTCTGAAACGGCTCGAATCTGCGCCGCGGTTACGTAAGGCTTCGCGGATGTTTCTTTAGCTGTCGATCCCTCGATCACGCGCCAATGATAAAGTATGTGCGGGATGTGTCTTATCTTATCCCTCGTCGTGACCTCTGACACCCTTAGCGCCAGATCCCAATCTTGCGCCCCGTTACACTCCTTTCTTAGCCCACCTAGTTGCTTGTAAATCGCGGCCCTAACGACTGTAAAGTGGCAGATGCAGTTGTGACAAAGGAGCAGCTCTGGGTTCCAATCAGATTTAAAGTAAGGATCGTGACGAACACCTTCAGGTGTTATCTTATCTTCATCACTAAAGATCAGATCAGCGTCACGGTACCGCTCAAGCTCACGCGCCATCATGTAGAGGGCGTGCTCACGGATCTCGTCGTCGTTGTCTAAAAACGCGAAGAACTCTCCTGTGGCTATCTCCGCCGCTGAATTAGTTGCCTGCGAGATATGCCCGTTTGTGGTCCTAAAGACATAGACTATTCTCGGATCGATCGCCGCGTATTCTTTAATAACTTCACGCACCGCGGCGTTTGGCGAATTATCATCAGCGATACAGAGCTGCCAGTTCGGATAAACCTGTGAGCGCACAGAATCTATCGCCTGCCTCAGATAGGTCTCAGGCACATTGTATACAGGCATAAGGATAGAGAATGTTGGCTTGTACTCCATCTGCTCGATGTGAGCACGCATCTCGCGGCGATCGCTCTCGGTTATAGTGTCGTAACGAGCGATCCATTCCGGATATCTCTGACGTCTAATTAATCGATCCATCAACGCGCGAATTCCGCCCCTTCTTAGCAGAAGATAGGCTTTGAAAAACTTGGAGAAGATTAATTTAGGGTGCCGGATATGCAGAAACGCGAAGTTATAAATATGCGGGGCTATCTCCTGAACGATCCCTATCTCACGAATCGTAATGACTGGATTAAATTTTCCAACTTCGCTCGAATAAAGCACTAGCTTCACATCAGCCAGATAATTAACTAGGAAGGTATATACGAGCGCGTGCCCCTCATCATCGGTTACAAACTTGATATTCGTTACTGCTCTGCCGATGCCGGCCGGCCCCTCGAATATATTACCCGTAACCGGTCCTGTTGCGCCATGGATCTTTACTCTAATAAGCACCTTACCTAGTGGAGCTTTCTCGGTCTTTTGACTTAATTCGAGATTCCAAATCCGCTTCGGCATAGCCCTTTCCACCGCATCCTGGACGTTACCAAACGGGCCGTCGTCCGGAGTGGCCAAATATTTGAAGTTCCCAAAACGGAAATAGCGGGAAGCTCTATTATTAGACGCATCGTAGGCCACGGACACCGCGGTACTCTCAAGGTCCGTATCAGAATTAGCTGCTGTGTTATCTCTGGACATCTTATGTTTTCAATTAATTTCTCGTCTCTGTTAGTTAGCTATCCTACCTATATTGACTAACTCAGTAAACATTACTCAAATTAGGGCGAATCGGCGTTTAAGAATCGAGAAACTACCGATTAGCCCTGATAAAAATGGTTCTAAAAGCCCTCCTAAACACCATCGGCACGCTGATTTTACTGACACTTGCTGGTCTTATCTACTGGATCTCCGTTTTATCGGTTGCTGCGAATGTGACCTCGCTAGACCTAGTCGCGCTGCTTGGCTTAGTTGCCGCATCATTGGTGATGACATTTATTGGCCATGGAGCAGCGAGCTTGGTCACAATCGTTAGGATCCCTCACATCTGCGCCCTGGCTCTTGGCGAGATCTGCTGCATGTCCTATCTGATGATCCGCTCTTGCCTAAGCGGTATTGCGTTTTATCTTTTTAAGATTCAAATCTCGATAACTAGCATTGAGGTACTATCGGTGCTCGTGTTGATTGGGGCGGTCGTCGTGAAAAGACAAGGCGGAGTATCAGCGAGTCGTGCCTCCCTTAAAGATTGGACCCGCTTCGGCGCGCTTTTAATTTGCGCCCTTGGACCGATCGTTTTCCGAGAACTTCCGCGAGATCTCGCTTTATCAAGCGATCCAGACCAGCACGCATTCTGGGCGTCCGCGGTTTATCAAATCGGAATCGTCCCGTGGGATCAGGGATTAATAGGCGTTGGTCCGTTTGGATACCCAGCAGGATTCGCGGCTATGAACGCGATCTGGATGGCGTTCTCTGGCTTATCCGCCGTGGAGATAGTTACCCTACAACCGCAGCTTCAGTTTATTTTGGCTATACTGTTGTGTGCTAGCTGCGCGCCTAATTTTTTCAAATGCGTATCGTGTCAGGACCCCAAGCAGCACGACCGATCAAAAAAAGACCCAATCTTTTTCGTCTCTCTAGCGTGCATCTTAATTTATTGGCTCATTCTTCCATACGGTCTGCAGAGCGAGCGAATCCACGGTGAGGGAACTCCTCGCTTAAGCTGTTCGCTCCTAGCGATGAGTGTTCTTCTGATCTGGATTGCCCAAATGAAATTCGCCGCGAATCAACGCGCTAATCTAGCTCTTTTTTGTGTTGCCATGAGCGCCGCTTCGCTAATTGGGACGATTAATCCACTATCAGCTTCATTCTCGATAGGGATTACGGCGCTGATTTTCACGCGTTTGATTACTCGTCTAATAAACCAGAGGGAATTAACGGCTAAAGTCACGCTTTACATCTCCGCGTCATTCCTGCTTCCTGGCGCTATTTTATTGGGCGAGCCTTACATCGTAGAGATCGTGTCACGGTTTCTAGGGTTTAGCTTTTTTGAGGCCTCAGTTAATTCACACCAGATAGCTAACACAGGGGCTCAGATCGCATTCGCTTACAATTCTCCTTTTACTTGGATTCTTCCTGACGAGCTGTACTCTTATCTTTTCGCTGGGACTGAGCGTTTGACGGGATTGTTCGAACTAACTCCTTTAATAATCTTCATCACTTTAGTTATCTGGCTAGTTAAAGGCCCAGCTATTGCAGCTAGGTGGCTAGCAGCTCTTATCCTTTGTGGCCTCACTTCCTGGATAGCTTTTAATATTCACGGCGGAGGAGACGCGATGTCGCCGCTGTATCTAGTCAAACCGTATCTGTATGAGACAGCCCTACAAAATGGCGCCTTGCTGGGAGTTGTCTTACTAAGCTCTGGCTTATCAATCGCCGCCTACTCCCCCTATCGACGCTTCTTTTACCTGGCTGGACTAATCGGAGTGGTGGCGCTCGTGTTTAAGCCAGAGATGGCACCAGCGACTCGATTAAAGGCTTTTAATTTAGCCCCAAGGGAGTGTCACGATAACGCTGGTGGTTGCCTATCGAACGCCGAAATCTCGGCGCTAAAATTTATCTCTGACCACACGAGCGAGATCAAGCGAAGATATCCCGACCTAACCTACTCATCAGCGCCGAAAATACTAATACTTGGCCATCCAGTTGTTAGAGGACCTGAAAAATGGGTCTTTCCATCAGGGATATCAAAGGTTGTTCCACTGCACTCCAAGCTACCTGTCGCTTTCTTTTACGGTCGTGGCAATCCAGCATGGAGCCACGAGAACTATCTAGCCAGAGTCTGCAAAAAGCTGGATCTAACGTGGCTAAGGGATCGTAATGTGCGTTTCCTGGTCATAGGTAAACGAGACCCCGGTTGCCTGAGTCACCGACGTGATGTTGTTAAGAACTCTGAGACGCTCTTTGAGATGGATGGGGTGAGGGTGTTGAGGATGTTTTGAGGGCGGAGGTGTAGCGAGGCTCGCTCGGAAAAGAGGCAAAACCTTACTTACGCGATCTTTTGTTAGAAATGGGACTATCATAGACGCGACCACTATTCATGCGCCTACCTCCACGAAAGACGAGTCAAATCAGCGAGATCCAGATCCATGTTATCAAAAACATCTTTGGCTACACTAAGATTCGCTACAGGGGAATTAAAAAGAACCCTCTGCTCTTAAACATTCCATACATGCTATCCAATCTTTACTTGAAGAGACGGGGTCTGCTCCCTTCATACGAGCAGGGTATCTAAAGCACATTCCCCTCCAGCGCCGAACTCATTTATTGATTATCTCATCTGTAGGTACTAGAGTCTGTAGTTAAGCGTAGCATCAGCTTTTTTACTGATTAGTTGTTGTAAGGACACCATGGACACGTCTAACAATCTCCACGATAGCAGCAATCATAAACCTATCGAAGCCTGGAAGCTTAATTTGAGCCTGATCGGATTAGGGACTTCATTTGGCATTTTCGGAGCATTACTAGGAGCAGCCGACCTATGGATTAGTGGCGAATGGCCAAAACAGTCGGAGCCAGTTCCGGCCGTGGAGCCGCTCACTCGTGAAGTAAAAGCCCCAGCACCTAATCTTGAATCTTGGGACGTATCAGAGAGCTCTAGTAAGTAAAAAAGGGCGCGCACGATAAGACCCACCAACTACTGCGCCAAGGATGCACGGACCAATTCCGTCTGCATCATGAAGGCTCCATTCAAAACTAGCCCTGATTGATGAAATCTAAAATCTAGCCTGACTTGATATGGAAACGAGGCAAACATCGCGTAAGCGAGATTTTGGCGCTTTTCATTCGAAATCTCTATCTGACGTTAAGTAGCTACCTATCGCGTAAATAGGAACCACATCAACCCTCACACTCTTTTTGCTGACCTGTGTTGATATAGTCGAGAAATTCTCTAGTGAAGTTCTTATTGCGTATCCTGCGCCCTTTTCGGCGAGAAAACGATAGAGACTCTGCATCTGTCCCTTCGTGCCTGCCTTCACTTCAAGTGGAATAATAACAGTGCCGCGTTGCACTACATAGTCAACCTCAGCAGAGCTTGAAGGCGCCTCTCTGTGCCAGTAGAAGAGTCCGCATTTGATATGATGCGGCGCGTTTACAATCAATTCAAGGCCGCACACGATCTCCGCGAACGCTGCCCTATTGGAGAAGGAAACAGCGTCGTCTAATAGTAGATCAGAGAGGGGCAGCCCCAGCAGACGATTATATATACCCAGATCGAACGGGATGCTTTTGAAGCTTTTGGGATCTACCTCCGCCCCCAGGGGGATCGCATTTGCGGAGCTACGAGTAATTTTGTAAATCAATCCTGCCTGAGACAGGAGGTCAATTGCTTGATCGTAACCTGAGAGCTTAGCTCCGGGGTTGATTCGGGAGTAGACGAACTTACTTCCAGCTTGTTGAGCAACAGACCGGAGCGTCGCTCTCAGCTTATCTGAGCTGATACGGGTCCCATACTTCGCGAAATCATCCTCATATCCGAGCACCAACTCCTCTAGCAGCGGAAGGCACTCCCGCAGATCTCTAGTATCACAGTATCTCTGCACTACTTTTGGCAAACCTCCAATCATGCAGTAGAGCTTCATCAGATCCAAAGCTTTGCGATGGAACACAGCATCAAGTGGCGTCTCCAGTGAGGCTTCCCGCAACGCCCGGCCGAATCCATCCCCCGCGAGCGCCTGCGCGAACTCCTCAAAAGACAGAGGATACATGAAGAGCGACTCAATTCTGCCAACTCCGTAAGACGGAAGATCTCTAAGCGCAAACTCAAGAAGCGAGCCGGCTGCTACAACGTGCAGCTCGGGAAGCTGTTCATAAAAGAATCTCAGCGCCGTTAATGCCTCAGGGCATTCCTGTATCTCATCGAAGAACAGTAGCGTCTCACCTGGCGAGATCGAAGCGTTACAGTATATGGATAGCTTGTCGATGAGGCTCCTCGGTGAAAGGTTTCCTTCCCGAAAGAAGGCTTTAACCTCGGGCGTTTCTAAAAAATTAATCTCGACAAACGATCTGAAGCTGCTGAGCGCAAACTCCCGAACTGATGACGTTTTGCCAACCTGCCTCGCCCCTCTCAATAGCAAGACTCGCCTATCGTGAGCATGCTTCCAACTTTCTAGCGCAGCGGCGATTTTTCTTTTAAGCATTTCAATATATTACATCATACTCGGAAAAATACAAGGCAATTTTTACTACCAACTCGGAATTTATAAAGGCAGAAAAAAGAGCTTGCCCGGAAAAATAGCGGGCGTTTGGGCCAGCTAGCCCTCAAAGACGCGCCTTAGTCGGGGGTGCCTTCGCATATCTAAGACTCGTTCCTCTTAAGCCCTCTTTCTCTATGGGGTGAGGGCTTCTTGGCGGATGTGCGCGAGATCTCAAACACATCCGGATTAGATAGACCTCGCGAAAAATCAAATCCAAGAGCTTGATCAATCGAATTGGCAATGAGGGTCAAAAGATTCCCGTGTGAGAACACCGCTGTTGGAAGCTGTGCCTCCCGAAAAATATCCTCGATCACCGCGACTCCCTGCAATTGCGCCACAAGAGAGGACTCTCCGCCAGGCAAGCACAGATTTGGTTCACGAAAACTCAAGTGAAGCGCGGAAAGCCAATCGCCGTTGTCTACCACTCCAAGCTGGCGTTCCGCTAATCGCTCGTCAATTTCGATGGGCAATCCCAGCTTTTCCGATAGTGGACGAGCGCTGTCCACTGCCCTTTTGAATGGGCTGCTCACAATTCGGACTATATCTCTTTGAACGAGGAATGATGAGAGGTGCAGAGATTGCTCTCTACCCTCATCTGTGAGTGCCGCATCGGGTTCTTGACCCGTAGCGGAGCAGTGACGAACTAAATATATACTCATAAGGAGGAGGACAACGTTTCTACCACCAGTTCCAGGCGGCAGCCTGAAATCAGATGTGCGGATGAATTATACCGCCAACGACAGCAGCAAGTCGAACGGGCGCTTCCGTACCCGCTAATATTTTTATCGGCATGACCAATGCTGTAGCTCCTGTGGGCGGAAGAAGTTCGGCATTAGCGATATTTTCAACGAGATATTTTCCTGAGCCGAGAATTACATTGTGTACTGGAAATACTTTTCCACCGGCATCAGCTGACAAGGTATCAGTACCTAATCCAGAGATCCCCCGTTCTACCAGCAAAGCCGCAACGTCTTCGTGTACGCTCGGAAACTGCAAGTCGTTTCGATACTTCGCTGGCTCATTCCAATATTTGCTCCAGCCTGTGCAGACGATCACGAACGACTTCGGTTGAATTCTTCCGTGGACTGCTTCGAATTTCTCCAGTGCTTTAAGATCAAAGATAGTTCGTTCGTTGACCGCCCCTTCGGGCCTCACAACTACACAGGGAACAACCAAATCCTCGAGCGGTAATTGCTCAATCGTGCTTTGGCCCTCAAAGCAGTGTGCGGGAGCGTCCATGTGCGTTCCCATTCCGGCACGCATGTCGATTTTCTGGGTGCGGAATAGATATGGTGGCTTACAATCGTTATAATCAACATCGCGATTGAGGGTGAATCCGCAGCTACCGTCCCATGACGGAATTGACGGCCGCAGATCATGAGTCAGGTCAACGATACTTTTTTGAATGGTTGGCATGAATGCTCCTCATGGTGGTACAATATCGGAGTCAAAAATATCGCGCCAAATCAATGCATGTCAAATCAGATGGTTGAGCGCGACATCTCTTCGACTGATATATTATCCTAAATTCACCCCGGTGCTGTTTTGCGTGATGAGTTGGAGGAAATTGGAGTCAGCCAATCCACTCTCGTTGAACATATTGAAGTGCTACTCAAAACTATCAATTAAATTTGCCGAGGAGCGCGGGGGATCAGCGCCGATATGACGCTAAAGCTCTCGCAGGCTCTCGGCGCTACGCTGTATTTTTGGCTTAATCTCCAAAACAACTGGATGATAAGTCAGATAAGTGGCACCAAGAAAATAAAGCCACTGGCCGCATAGCTACCCGGTTTACCCAGAAGCTATCCTCGCTGTGTTTTCATTATTGTTCAGACCGCGTGGTTGCTTGTCGGATCCGCCTTTTTTGCTTAGATAAGAATATGCGAGATGTTCATCAGACCTCGGTGTCGGGGCATGATGTCGGAGCCACCGGTTTCGACCGGCAGGTCGAAATCCGAGTGGGCACTTTTGTTATCCTACTCAAAACACGGACGTTTTACTATAATCTTGACGCATAGTAGCTTTAAAGCTACGTTATAGGTATGAATCAGACGATAGTCATTTACGAGCAGAAGCGTGGCAAGAGCGCCTTTCTCGATTGGCTATTACATTTGAAAGATGTCAAAGCGAGAGCTGTCATACGAGCGC
>Ga0214921_10003740_pt1 | contig 23002 bp, 15 predicted proteins | sample LL1505_MetaG_FD_177992 | JGI IMG/M metagenome (GOLD analysis project Ga0214921, IMG submission 177992) | Freshwater microbial communities from Lake Lanier, Atlanta, Georgia, United States - LL-1505 | ecosystem: Environmental > Aquatic > Freshwater > Lake | place: USA: Georgia | collected... | reverse complement strand
GACCCCGCCTTGCCCGAGACGCCGGCCACCTCCGAGAATCTCACCGCTTCAGAAAATGAGATGTTGTGATCCGTGGCGTAGGACTGCAACTTGGTAAGCGCCACCGCTCCAACGCCGCGTCGAGGTTCATTGATGACCCGACGAGAGGCGACGTCATCCCGGGGATTGACGAGGAGGCGGGCGTAGGCCAGAACGTCTTTCACTTCTTTGCGATCGTAGAAACGAAGGCCCGAGATCACCCGGTAGGGCACGCCCGCACGGATGCACTGTTCTTCGAGCACACGACTCTGCGCGTTGGTTCGATAGAAGATCGCCATTTCCCGCCACTCGATGTTGTAGTCGTTACGGAAACGACGTAACTCAGAGATCACCCATCGGCCCTCGTCGTACTCGTCCTCGCCGGCGTAGCGACGAATCTTGTCACCACGTCCCCGTTGCGTGAAGAGATTCTTGGGAATGCGTGATTCATTTCGATCAATGACGGCATTGGCCGCATCCAGAATCGTCTGGGTGGAGCGAAAGTTTTCTTCGAGCAGCACCGTAGTCGTGTCGGGGTGATGTTGCGCGAACTGCAGAATGTTACGAACATCGGCCGCTCGGAAGCGATAGATCGACTGGTCGGCATCGCCCACGACACAGATATTGCCGTGGTGCTCGGCCAGAATTTCAACGAGCTTGTTCTGCACTCCGTTGGTGTCTTGAAACTCATCTACGAGAACATGGCGGAACTGACGTTGGTACCGCTGCCGGACTTCGGCGTCTTTTTGCAGCATGCGTACGGCATTGAGGAGCAAGTCATCGAAGTCCATCGCGTTGGCCCGGCGTAGGGAATCTTCGTAGCGCTGATAGACCTTGGCGACCATCTCGCGCTTGGGATCGGCGTCAACCTCGAGATAGGCATCGGGAGACTGCATGGCGTTCTTGGCGGCCGAAATCATGGCCAACACAGAACGGGGCTTCGTCGCTTTCACGTCGATGCCCAAATCCTTCATGATGCGCTCGACTTCACTGCGACTCTCGTCGGCGTCGTAGATCGTAAAGCCCGGTTCGAAGCCCAGCACGCCAGCATTGGCGCGCAGTAGACGTAGGCAGGCCGAGTGAAATGTTTGGACCCACATGCGCTCCGAGCGACTGCCCACCAGTTCGGCCACGCGACGCTTCATCTCGTCCGCGGCCTTGTTAGTAAAGGTGATCGCCAAAATTTCCCAGGGTGCGACGCGGTCGACCTCGAGTAGATAGGCGACTCGACGCGTTAGTACTCGGGTCTTACCGGAACCGGCTCCCGCCACCACGAGGAGTGGTCCGCCGGGGTGAGTTACCGCCTGGCGCTGCGGCTCCGTGAGGTCATCAGTGAGGCGTGCGGCATCGAGAAATGGAGCCGGAGACTGGTCACCCCACAGCTCCGCATCACCAAATGAGCCTTGGCTCACTCCCACTCAATCGTGCCTGGTGGCTTACTCGTTACGTCTAACGCAACGCGATTCACACCGGGAACTTCGCGGATCAGGCGATTCGAAATTGATTCAATAACGTCGTAGGGCAGGCGGGCCCAGTCGGCCGTCATGGCGTCGTCGCTCGTGACGGCACGGATAATGATTGGATACGCGTACGTTCGGCCATCGCCCATAACGCCCACTGTACGGACCGCCGGTAACACGGCAAAGCTCTGCCACAGTTCCCGGTAGAGACCAGCCTTGCGAATTTCATCAACCACGACATAATCTGCGGCCCGCAGAATTTCAGCCCGCTCACGAGTTACCTCGCCGATAATGCGCACTCCAAGACCGGGACCGGGAAAGGGCTGACGCCAGACGATCTCGCTGGGTAGGCCCAACTCTTCGCCAACTTTGCGCACTTCGTCCTTAAACAAGGTGCGTAGCGGCTCAATCAGTTCGAAGGAAAGGTCTTCGGGGAGACCACCGACGTTGTGGTGGCTCTTGATATTGGCGGCGTGGCCCGAACCTGATTCGATGACGTCGGGGTACAACGTTCCCTGTACCAAGAAGCGAGGTCCTTCGCCACCCGCACCGAGTTCACGGGCGACGGCTTCAAACTCTCGAATGAAGAGTTCGCCGATGATTTTCCGTTTGCGTTCGGGGTCCGTCACGCCAGCGAGAGCGTCGAAGAAACGGTCTTGAGCCTTGACGTGAATTAACTCAACACCAAACTGTTTTACGAAGGTCTGCTCAATCTGTTCGCCCTCGTTGGCCCGCATGAGTCCCGTGTCCACAAAGACACACGTGAGTTGCTTGCCAATGGCACGCGTCACCATGGCGGCCGCTACGGCCGAGTCCACACCACCGGACAGGGCACACAGCACCCGCTCGGCGCCGACCTTCTCACGAATAATCGCCACTTGATCATCGATAATGTTGGTATTCGTCCACGAGGCAGGCAGCGCGGCCATGTGGTGGAGGAAGTTTTCGATGATGTCTTGTCCGAACTCACAGTGCGCGACTTCGGGGTGATACTGGACGGCGAAGAAGCGACGGTCGTTGTCTTCCATTGCCGCGATTGGTGCCAATGGCGTTGAGGCCGTGGCGACAAATCCTTCCGGAACTTGCGTAATAGCGTCACCGTGACTCATCCAGCTGTCCGATGAGTCGGGCACGTCCGCCAAGAGTGCACTGGCACCAGTACGGGTGAGTGTTGTTCGCCCGTATTCACCGGCGCCAGTTGAGGTCACTACCCCACCGAGTTGCTGGGCCATGAGCTGGGCTCCGTAACAGATACCGAGAATGGGAATACCTAACTCGTAGATACCTGGATCGAGCGAGGGAGCCGGTATTTCATATACCGATTTAGGTCCGCCAGACAAGATGATGGCGCCGGGAGCTCGGCGGCGAACCTCTTCAGCGCTTATTGAGGCCGGCACAATTTCAGAAAAAACGTGGGCCTCTCGGACGCGGCGCGCAATCAACTGCGCGTACTGCGCCCCAAAGTCAACAACGAGAACGGTTGAGCTCAATGGCCCATGCCGACGCCCTGCGAGCGCTGGAGCTGCTTTCCTTCAGTTTGCAGAGATGGGGCGAGCATGATCTCGGCCTTTTGGAATTCCTTCAAGGTCTCGTAGCCACAGGTCGCCATCGACGTACGAAGGGCGCCAAAGAGGTTCATACGACCATCGTTTTCGGTAGCGGGGCCGAGGAGGATTTCACGAAGCGATCCACGAACCTCGGTACGCACACGGGCACCGCGAGGCAGCGTCGGGTGGAAGGTTGCCATGCCCCAGTGAAAACCACGGGCCGGAGCCTCGAGCGCGCTGGAGAGCGGTGAGCCAATCATGACGGCATCGGCGCCACAGGCAATGGCCTTGGCCACGTCGCCGCCCTTACTCATGCCACCGTCAGCAATGACGTGGACGTAGACGCCCGTTTCATCGAGGTGACGCATACGAGCACCAGCGACGTCAGCAATTGCGGTCGCTTGCGGAACACCGATGCCCAGCACGCCACGCGTGGTGCAGGCGTTGCCGGGACCGACACCCACGAGCACACCGACGGCGCCCGTGCGCATCAAGTGCAGGGCCGCCTGGTAACTGGCGCAGCCGCCAACGATGGTGGGAATGTCAAACTCACGAATGAAGCTCTTGAGGTTGAGCGGCTCGACCGTCTTGCTGACGTGCTCGGCCGATACCACCGTTCCTTGAATAACCAAGATGTCCAACTCGGCGTCGGCAATGGCCTTGGCCATCCAGTTCGTGCGCTGTGGCGTCACGGAGGCTGACGTCGTAACACCGGCGGCCTTCATCTCACGAATGCGCTGCGTAACGAGTTCGAGCTTGATGGGCTCGAGGTACATCTGCTGCATGCGAGCGGTGGCCTTTTCGTTGTCGAGCTCGCGGATTTCGTCGAAGAGCGGGGTGGGATCGTCGTAACGAGTCCAAAGTCCTTCGAGATTCAAGACACCGAGTCCACCCAGTTTCCCGATTTCGATTGCGGTGGCTGGAGATACGACACCGTCCATAGCGGAGGCGAGGAGAGGAAGTTCAAATTTGTAAGCGTCGAGCTGCCAGGCAATGTCGACGTCTTCGGGGTCACGAGTTCGGCGAGATGGCACGATCGCAATGTCGTCAAAGCCATACGCTTGCCGCGCTGACTTATAAATACCGATCTCTACCTCCGCCACAATGACCTCCGCTGCTCTCGCCACGAGACACGTGGCTTTCTTTTGATTCTACTGGAGAAATGGAAATACCTGGCACGTGCGTGCGAGCAGTTCGACCCCAGAGTGTCGGCTACGAGACGCTGAGCGAAGCGATAATGGTGGCGACGAGCCAGATCAATGCGGCCATCACCAGTTCTTGAGGACGCAAGAGCAGGAGTGGGAGTTCGGCCACGAGCAGAAGGGCCAGCGTGCCTAACGAGGCTCGCAGGTGATTCCCGGCGCGGCGCAGGAACATCACTCGGAACTGGAGATAGCCATACGGGACAAGAGCGAGTCCGAGCACCAGACTGGCGAGCCAGCCCGCTCGAAAATATGCATCCCCAAAGGTCAGGAGGGCAACTTCCCCGCCAACTCCTGCGACGAGGCCAACGAATCCGATGTTCTTGACTATCTCGCGCCGGCTGTGACGTCGATGTTCTCCGAGACCCAGCGACGTCAGCGCCGCCACGAAGGAGTTGGCCAATGTCCCAACATTCCAAAGTAAGTAGAAGACGGCGCCAGCGATGGGACCCGCGATAAAAGAGACGCTCAGTGGCACACCGAGGGTGACGGCGTTGAAGACGAGTGAGGCCGGCCACGACTTCAGCGAGGTAGTCAACATCGCCCGCTCCGCTCCCGGGCCGTGTCGCCAAGGAATCGTCGATCGGGTTGCCCACAGGAACCACGGCAGGCCTACACAGACCGAAAGTATGACGGGGGCAATGAAGAGTTGCGTAATAGCTGTAGTGCCCTGCAGTGACGAGGTTGCGAACAGCGCTAGCGCTACTCGAACAAGAAGTAGTAGTGCGTTTCGACTAAGAGCGACTTGGGATGCACCGTAGCCCACCGACACCGTGTCGACCAGAGTAGAGACGGCGAGGCCAGCCGCTACCTCCACCAGCAAAACCATGAGTGAGAGGCGCGTAACGCCGGCCTCGTGAAGCCACGATGTGGGCCAGACCGCACCCACACCGAGTGCGAAAACCAAACTGCCGACAACCGAGATGGCCACAGCAAGCGCCACCGATCGCCGACTAGCCCGCTCCTGCGCTCGCTGCTGCAAGAGACCCACCGTCAAGCCGAAGGAGGTCACGGCGTTGATCAAACTTCCAGCGAGGACGATGGTGGCGGACCGACCAAGCGTGGCCACCGAACTGGTGTGGGCGATAATCAGCCAGTAGAAGAAGGCCGAGGCGGCCCCGAGCAGACCGGCCGTCGTTAACGCGGACGCGCCACCCCGCAGCACACCACGCAGTTTCTGTTGGAGCTCCATGGAACCTAGAACGGTTGAACAATCGGTGAGAGTCGATTAGGTAAAGGCCATCGCACGGCGGTGTTCTCGTAGATGATCACGTACTTGTTTCGCCATACCTGCTTCAGATCTGCCACATTCGCAAACTTAGCAAGCGACTCTTTCGGGAGGGGCTTGGTGTAGTTATTACCCTTTTCCGCGTCAAAGAGATAGCCGTCAGCAGGAACGTTGCGACTCAATCTGGTTTCCACGATGACGTAGTCAAACATTCGGAGGTGGAGGAAAAACCCGTTGCGGGACTTCCAGGTAGTGTCGCGGAACATGTCCTTGCACAGGCGGTTCCAGGGAAGAATGGTGGCCACATTGGTAGCCGACGAGGTAGCGCCAACCACCTTGGCCGTCAACCGGTCCGTGCAGTAAATCTTCGTTTCGTCAGTGTTCTTAGCCATCCACTGGGCCGCTTCAACTTCGTACTTGTCGACCTGATTCGGAGATCCGACCAGGAAGCCGGTGGGATAGCGCGAGTAATAGGGCGAACCGGAAATGAAACCAGAGAAACAGAAGATGGTGCCCAGGGTGGCCATCAAGATTCGGCCCTTCGAACCCCATAGCCGAGGGCGTGGGGCGTACTCACCAATTAGTAGAGCCATCCAGAGGATGACGAAGCCACCGCCTCGGTTAGCGGCCTCTTGGATACCGGGGATAATTCGGCCGAGAACCGTAAGCGGATAGATAAGTCCCGCCACAATCACCCAAGTCATGGGCTCTTTGCGTCGGTAGCGCTTATAGGCCTGCCACAAACTCAACAAGGTCAGTCCGGCCAGAATTAACTGGCCGACTAGTGAGAAAATAACCTCAAAGAGTGGCGTTTGAAGTGCTGCCGACTGAAACGGTGCGCGCAGTCCGCCCTTGCTCCCGTTGAGGAATTCCAGAAACGGTTCAACTGATGCATCGCCAATGTACTTAAGAGCTCCGCGCGCTACCAGGTAGGTATACGAGGAAATGAGGGCTAACGCGATCGAAAACGTAAGCAATAAGCGGGGCCACGGTTCATCTCGCTGATAGGCCTCCCAGCCCAAAGTGAAAAGAATCGAAAGGAGCATGAACAGAGCCGAGAGGTGGTGAGTACCCGTCGCCAGTGCCGCCATGCCAATGAAGGCGGCCAACCACCAGCGGCGAGCGAGCTTCGTCTTGGCACGGAAGTGCATCAGCGAAAAGGCGTACCCAGTAATTGCGAGGCTTAGTCCTAGGGACTCGTAGGCGTACTGCGAGTCGAACATCACCATGGTGGGCGCAGCAAAGAACAGCATCGTGACGAGCGCGGAGGTCAGTCGACTCTTAGAAAACTCTCGAGCGACGTAGAAAACTGAGATGATCGCCAGGACCTTGGCAACAGCAATGACGATCAGCGCCATTGGGCTGGCGGGAATGCCAGTCATTCGGACGAATGTTGACGTCACGAGGGCTAGAGATGGGTAGTGACCGATAATCGGCAGAATCGAGTTATACGAAAAAGGATTCCCAGTCGCAAGAGTCACGATGAGCTGACGGAAATGGCCCCACTCATCGTCAAGGCCAATCTCAAACTTGAACCGCATCAGCTTGATCATGTACACCGACAAAATGCCAACGGCAAGAATCATGATTGTGTCGCGGTCACGCCGCCACGGGCGCGTGAGGATGTAGAAGAACGGTGCCAGAATGAGAGTGAAACCGCCCCAGAAAAGTGCGGCCACGATGCCGCTACGACTTTGGAGGTTGTAAGCCTGCGAAATTAGGAAGAGGCCACCGGCCGAAGTGGCGAGCAGAATGGCTAAGGCTTTCCAAATGTTTCCCGGAATGCCCTCTTCGAGAATTTGGTTCTCCTCGGTGGCACTTAGCGTCATAAGGGAATGACCTCCGGCCTCTCAGGATGAATTTATTTTACTGAGGACGCCTCCCATTTGCTGGTTCTTGGGACGAAATTTTCCTTGAATTTTCTAGGCTAAGACCGCTGAGTTGCTGCCCGACGCGAGGGTCTTCCCCCTCCAACAACTGTCCCCTACTTTTGCCAGCCGTCGGGCGAAAGAGGCCTTGCCACCGACTGCCGATAGAACGCCGCCACGTCGCGAGCCACTCCATCAATAGAAAAATGTTCTTCGGCTCGAGCTCGAAGCTCCCCAGTCCATTCCGGCGGAAAACGTCCTTCGAGGAATGCGTGCATCTGAGTAGTGAGACCCTGAATGTCATCACGCTGGAAAAACCATGCTCGATTCGCCGAAACTTCTCGGAATATGGCGATATCGGTGAGAATCATTGGCACTTCCAGTGCCATCGCCTCGATGACGGAACCTCCGAGTCCCTCGAATCGCGAAGGCATGACAAAGACGTCAGAGGCCGCCAGGAAATCACCAATATCATCGCGCTCCCCTAAGAGCCGAATAGACGAGGGTCGACCCACTCGATCGAGCGTCGCTTCAATCTGATCAGTGTTCCCTCCACTGCGTCCCGCCAACAGCAACACTGCCCCATTCGACGGTGGGTTGAGGTGCGCAAACGCCTCAATGGCAATTTCGTGTGCTTTTTGGAAGTCGTGACGACCAACGCAAAGAAAAATCGTCTCTTCACCAATACCTAAAGCTGATCGAACCGCCAAGCGGCGCTCTTCGGTGCGGCGTCCGAGATGAGTCAGGTCACGGCCCCGATAGATAACCCTCACCTTGGCCGTACGCAAAGCAAGTCGCCGCGACATGATGGAGGCGCTGCGCTGTGAAATTGCGTGAAAGCGGCGGGCGAAGCGCGAGCTGAGAAAATCTGCAAGTTGTGCGGCCAAAACTCCTGGGGCGCCGTACTTCGAATTGGTGCGGTGTTCCGGTCCGTAGTACTCATTCGTCAGTGACGTAACCACTCGAATGCCCAAGACTCTCGCCAAGGGACGAACGATGACGTCCGGCCAAAACAACATCGTGTGTACGAGATCAGCATCGGATGCCCGAAGGAAGCGAACAAGATTTCGAAAGGTCTCACCCTTCGAATCTCCCCGAATAAAAGTCACGGGAATTCCGGCGTCTCGAAAACGCGGAAGAAGTGTGTCGTCCCGGCCGAGGCAGAGCACCTCTACTGATATTCCGTGGGAGCCCATCCTCGAAAACTCAGCGAGCAGAGATGTCTCGGCACCTCCAACCCGCAGATCGTAGATACACCCGATTACGCGTAGTGGCGGCTGTCGATCAACCGGTGTCATCCGATCACGCTATAGCGGCGGCACCGAGTGGACCAGTAAACCACTCCCAAGTTCGGCCCAGCCCCTCGGCGATGCCCACTTCGGACTGCCAGTTCAAAAGACGATTCGCAAGCGAGACGTCGAGCACTGATCGGTCAAGTTCGCCGGGTCGAGCAGGTGCCATGTGAGGCTGGACGTCCCTACCGGTTAACGCATTCAACGAACGAATGAGATCATTCACTGAAGTTTCCCGTCCGGTACCGATATTTATGAGTTCGCCAGTTCCTGACACAAGGCTGGCCGCAGTGAAAGCTGCCGTGACATCGTCGACATAGATGAAGTCTCGCGTCTGTTCACCCGTGCCGAAGACAGTTGGAGTCCCACCGTCGAGATATTTCTGGAAGAAAATCGCAATCACTCCGGCTTCGCCGTGGGGATCTTGACGTGGACCAAAGACATTCCCGAGAGCCAAACTGGTCGTTTCGATGCCGTGCAGGCACTGAGCGGAACGCAAATAGTCAATCATGACCTTTTTCGAGATCCCGTATGGAGCAAGGGGGCGCCATGGTGTGGATTCGGCAATGGGCAAATTAGAGGCATCGACTTCACCGTAGAGAGTCCCACCACTCGCCGCTGCCACGAACCGACGAGCGCCGCCTTCAATGGCTCCGCGTAGAACGTGAAGAGTGCCGAGCACATTCACCGTGGCGTCGAAAACAGGATCGGCCACCGAGACTCGAACGTCAGCTTGAGCGGCGAGATGGAAGACCACCTCGGGGCGATAGGAGGCAATGAGTCCAACCGCCGTCTGGTCAGTGATATCTGCTTGTTCGAACGTAAGCCCAGGTTGGCTTTCCGCCAGATGAAGATTACGCATATTCCCGGTCGAGAGATTGTCAATGACGAGGACTTCAGCTCCACTCGCTAACAGACGATCAACCAAGTTGGAGCCAATGAAACCAGCACCACCGGTAACGACGACACGTTGTCCCATTATTCCGCTCCAACTACCCGGCGAAGGATGTAGTCATCTCGCAGAGCGGTCAAACCATCAGTCAGTGACGTAGTGGGCTCCCAGCCCAGTACTTCGCGGGCGAGAGTGATATCTGGACGGCGTCGAGTGGGATCATCGGTTGGCAGTGGCTCAAAGACGAGGGACGAGGAGGAATTGGTTACCTCAAGAATTGACTCGGCAATCTCCAAGATGGTCTGTTCGCGCTGACCACCGAGGTTCATCGGTCCCGGGTGGCCACTATCGAGGAGGCCAAGGAGTCCTTGCACTTCGTCGGCGACGTAGATCAATGAACGGGTCTGACTACCATCACCATAAATAGTGATGTCGCGACCCGACAGCGCCTGGAACATGAAGTTGGATACCACGCGACCGTCACCTGGATCGAGGCGTGGTCCGTAGGTATTGAATATTCGTGCAATCGCCGTATTCGTACCTCGTGATGTGCGATATGCCGTGACAATGGCTTCGCCAAATCGCTTTGCTTCGTCGTAGACACTCCGGGGACCGACTGGATTCACGTTGCCCCAATACGATTCTGGCTGTGGGTGCACTGCGGGGTCGCCGTAGACCTCGGAGGTTGAGGCCTGGAGAAACCGAGCCTTCGACGCGTCGGCCAACTCTAGAAGTCGCCGCGTACCTTCACTCCCTACAGCCAACGTCTCGAGTGGATACTCGAGATAGAAGGGCGGTGAAGCTGGAGATGCCAAGTTGCACACCACATCGACCCGCCCATCAATGGGTACTTCTTGCGAAACGTCACATTGAACAAACGTGTGTCCGGCGTCAATGAGATGTTGCACATTGTCCAATGAGCCCGAAGAGAGATTGTCCAAAATGATTACTTCATCACCTCGAGCGGCAAAAGCATCCGACAGGTGGGATCCCAGAAAGCCCGCACCGCCAGCCACTACGACTCTCACAGCGAACCAACACCTTCGTAGCGAAGGCCATACCGGCGGACTTCACCCGGTTCGAAAATATTGCGGCAGTCAACAATTCCCGCGGTGCCCATCACCCTGGCGACCTCGTCCAGCTTCACGAGTCGGAACTCATTCCATTCGGTCAGGATGGCCAAAACGGCTGCACCTTCAAGGACGTCATAAATATCGGTGACGATTTCGACACCAGGAAGGTCGGTGACCGGTTCGGTCACCATGGGGTCATAGGCACGGACGGTGGCTCCAGCCTTAACGAGGCGTTGCACAATGTCAACTGCTGGCGAGTTTCTGAGGTCATCAGTATCGGCCTTAAAGGTCAAACCCCAGACCGCGATCGTCTTGCCATCGAGGCCATTGGCCCCTCGGCTGATTTTGTCGACCATGCGCACGAGCTGACTTTCGTTCGTGTTGATGGCCCCACGAAGGAGTTCGAAGTCAAAGTGATACTGATCACTCATGTGCAGTAACGCCGCGGTGTCCTTGGGCAGGCAAGAGCCTCCCCAACCGGGCCCTGGGTTCAAGTAGCGACTCCCAATGCGAGCATCGAAGCCGAGACCCGTTACCAAGTAGCGCACGTCGGCACCAACGTTCTCGCAGAACCCTGCCATCGCATTAATGAAACTCAGCTTCACGGCCAAGAAGGCGTTGGATGCATACTTGATCGTTTCGGCTGTCGCGGTAGTGGTCAGTACCACGGGCGCTCCCGTGGCGGCGAATAGATCGCCAACCTCACGGCCGCGGGCCGGGTCGTGAGCACCGACCACAATGCGGTCTGGGTGGAATGAATCTTCAACGGCCGTTCCCTCACGGAGAAACTCAGGATTTGAAACGACCGCCACATCAGAACGGTTGAGCGCTGCTTCAACGAGCTGCGCGGTACCCACCGGAACGGTCGACTTATTCACGACTATTGAGTGTGGGGCGAGGGCCGATGCGATTTCGGAGGCCGTTGAGATCACGTAGGAAAGGTCGGCCGAACCATCGTCATCCTGCGGCGTCGGCACGCATAGGAACGTCACATTGGCTCCCTCCACGGCCTCAACCGCGCTCTCGACGCAACGAAGCGTGCCCTTACGGAGACACTCTTGCAGGAGAGGCTCGAGCCCTGGCTCGTAGATTGGCGATTTACCGGCCTGCAAGACCGAGAGGCGTCGGGGGTCGCGCTCGGCGAGCACAACCTGATGACCGAGCGTCGCCAAGGTCACCGCCGTGGGGATACCCACATAACCAGCGCCGATAACTGCGACGTGTCGTGGATTATCTGTTTGGCGAGAGTCCTGGGGCATATTTTTCATTGTTTCCTTCACTTGTGGTCATTTTGAGAGTGGGCTTCTTGTCATTTAAGAAGACTGAAAGGTTCGAGCAATGGGAGGAGCGCGCGACTTACGCATCGGGTGACTAAACGCATATAGCTCTGTGAGATTGTCGAGGAGTTGGCCATAGTCGCCACATTCTGGACCACAAGGGGACAAGTCCTTCCCGAACAGAACATCTTCGCGATAAAGAATTGGCGAATCTCATACGCTTGATTTGTTGCTGACTCCAATTTGACTCTCGATAGCGCGAAAGCATCTCGGTAGGTCGTGTTGCAGGTGCTCTGTACTTCGGCCCGCTTGAGACATCTCGTCGGGTTAACCGACGAATGAGGCCAGCCCGTCACGTTGACCAGTACGTGCGTGCGACTGGCACTGGCCACCGACTGCACGAACTTCCCGTAGCCCGCACCCCATTGGGCATCAGAAACTGTCGAGGTGGTCGGATCGGTTTCGTCTGAAGCGAACAAAATCGCATTGGGACGCAAATCCGCCAACCTAGAGCGGAGGGAGTCGTGCCAGGCGGCACAGGCCTTGGCGTTTTCACCCTTCGGCTTTACGTCGTAGGCGCTGTTGTTACGGCAATCAAACCGGGACAGCAGAATGACTTTGAAGTGTCCTACTTGCGCAATTGGCTGTAGCGCCGCGAGCAATGAGGCCGCCCGCTCGTCGCCGACGAGGGCCAAGGTCCACGTCCCATTCGGGTCGCCAAAGACGCATTTGCCCGACGAGGTCCGCGTACCACGCACAACGCACTCTTCAAAGAGTAGAGAGTTGCCATCTTCCCGAAGATTGTCAATTCCGGGAAGAAAGGATCCGACCTTAGATCCAGCCATCTCCCTGGCTTGTGCGAGGTACTTCTTTAGTTGGGCCGGATGCGGATAGAAGCGAGGATCCAGTTTTTCGGGAAAGCCCAGCTCATTCTCCGTGGGCGGTGGCGCCGTAAAGGCCGTGATGGGCTTGTAATGCGACATGTTGGCAAGACCAAAAGAAAACAGAACGGTCACAACCACCAGAATTGAAGTACCCCGATACGTAATCAGGTAGTCCATACGGCTGTCAACACGGTCGTCGTTCGGGTCTAGCCAATTTTGGACCGGTCGCTCAATGGCGTAATACGTAATAACGCTCACCACCGCGACGCCGAGCACCAATGCCAGACGAAGTGGTGCCGAGGGGTGACTGTCCGTCTGTAGGTTCAGCACGACTATCGCCGGGAAGATCCACAAGTAGTAGCTGAATGTATAGCGACCTAGCGCCGACAGCGGCCGAAATCTGAGCACGCGAGCGATCAACGTGTCCTCGCCCCAGACACAGGCCGCGAGCAGTCCGACGGTGGCCACCGCAACGAGAGTGCTGTAGGGGCCGGGGTACCAGCTGTCTGCCGTCAGCAGGGTTGACGCTGCCAGGATTACCGCCAGGCCCGCAACGCCTAGCGAGTTCCGCGTCGCAGCGGAAGGAGTGGGGATTGAATCTTGGTAGACCGCAAAAAGTGCGCCAATGGCGAAGGCCGCCACGCGCGTGAATGTGGCGTAGTAGTTGAGCTCACCAGAGGTGAGGAGGGAGAGGCCGACCGACAGCACGACCACTGCCCAGAGAATCCGGCGAATCGCAATCTGACTAGGTGCGTGGCGAGCAAAGTGGTAGGTAACTCCCCACAGCAGGGCTACTTGCTGAAGGACCGAGATCGACCAAAACTGTTGGAAGAAACTCGTTGTGTCGAGCGGTGAGAGCGGCTGACTCTGAGAGAAGGACAGATAGAAGTTCGCTACAAACAGCATCGCCGAGCGAGCTGAAGCCATTGAGTAATCAGCCTTCTCGTAGCCATAGAGAATCAGAGCGACGGCGCTGGTAACAATGATGACCGAAGCCATGACTGGAACCACACGACGCAGTCGAAAGGCTATGAAATCAGTAAGGAACGCCCGTGTCGTCTCCGGCGCACGTACCGCCAGCCTCCGCGACATGAAGTAACCCGCAATGACAAAGAAGACATCCAGGCCGACGTAACCACCGTGAAATGGCTGAAGCTGTACCAGCCAGGCAACAAACACGGCAAGGGCTACAACGCGCAGACCCTCAATACTTCGGATTTTCGTTGAGTCCGAAACGGGGTGTTCGAATTTCGGCGTCATTGAGAATAATATTAGTTCACGATGCCAAAAAAACTGATCATCCAGGCGAAGTTTTGTCCCTTTGCTGACGTATCCGACCGCGGCTCAGACCGTAATCTGGGCCGGGCGCAATGACTACTCCTACTGTCTCCGTTGTAATAATCGTCTACACCGAAGAACGTTGGGATGCCATCGTCCGCTGCCTAGAAGGCGTTGACCGACTTACGCTCACCCCGAACGAAATTTTCATGGCGGTTGACCATAACCCCGCAATGTTTCAACGATTGACTAACGAGCTCTCGCCACGCTTTCCCAAAGTGCAATTCATCAACTGCACCGAGGGACCTAACGGCACGTGGGTCCGCAACACTGGTATCGGTGCGGCGACTTCGGAGATTGTCGCATTCATCGACGACGACGCTGCGCCCGAACCTCAATGGCTTGAAGGCCTTGTGGCTCCTTTCGTCGAACCCGACATTCATGTCGTGGCCGGTCGCGTAATACCCAATTGGCTTGGGGCCAAGAAGGCGCCACGCTGGTTCCCGCCCGAGTATCTGTGGATTGTCGGCGCTACCTGGCGGGGCTGTGGCAAGACACCCACCGATGTTCGTAACGCGATCGGGGCTTCAATGGCGGCCCGACGCGCGACGCTAAATCTGGTAAATGGCTTTAGCTCCGACATCAGTCACGCCAACGATGACACTGATCTCTGCTTACGGATCGTTAAATCAATTCCGGGAGCTCGCATTCGTTACGCACCGGATTCCATCGTCGATCACGAGGTGCCGCGCGCGCGTCAAAACCCTCGGTTCTACTTCAAACGATGCTGGAAAGAAGGCGTCGCAAAGGGCATGACCACTGATATCCATGGTCGCGGAACCCTGTTGCGCGAACTTGACTACTGCGTCCGATTTTTGACCACCGGTGTCCTTGGCTCGCTCGTCACGCTTCGTCTGGGCCGCGTCGTGTTTCTCGTTGGCGGATTTGGGACGACCCTCGTGGGATGGATCTACTCCCGAACGCGACAGGCCCTAAAGAACAGTTAGTTCCTATTGCGTTCGTGAATTAGAACGCGCAAGATTCGCAGGCCGTCTCGTATGGAATTGAGCTTGGACTCACCGCCGACTCGCGGAGACTCCCACGAAGTGAACTCACCAATTTTGAAATCTGAGCGAGACAGGCGAGCTGCCAACTGAATTTCAAAAGCGAAACCATCAGCCAGCCCTTCAGTCACGGGCATGACCCGGCGGTGGTATGCGTTAAAGCCGTAGGTAATGTCCGTCCAATTCATGTCGGCAATTTGATTGGCGCACCAAGTCAATAAGTTGTTGCCAAAGTTCCGCCACTTCGTAAAGTCCGACGAACCACCACCGGGCTTGCACCGGCTGCCCTTAACGAAATCGAACTCGTCGGTTATCAACATGGCGAGCGCGTCCAGCATGTCGAGTGGATCCATCGAACCGTCGCCATCACAGGTGACCAGAATCTGACCCTTGGCGATCGCTAAGCCCTGCTTGATGGCGGCGCCTTTGCCTCGACCCTCTTGCTCCACCACGATGGCGTCGGGTCGGATGTACTCGATGACGTCACGGCTGTCGTCAGTTGAAGCCCAGTCAACGATGATGATTTCGTCAACCACTGAAGGAATGGCTGGCAGGAGTCTGCGGAGGCCCCGCGCTTCGTTGTGAGTAGGCACAATGAGCGAGACAGCAATGTCCTCGGGCTTTAGTCCAAGGGCACCACGAACGTCGATTCTTAAATGTTCCATTTAATTTTGCTTCCCACTTGCAATCTGATTGATCAAAGATGCGAATTCATTCGCCGCGTCATCCCACGAAAGCAGCTCCTCGCGATTACACGCGAAAACCTTCTTCGAAGCCTGTCGGATGCCTTCGGCAAACGTCTGCGAGTCCAACGTGGGTATCGCTTCAACGATGCCACGTTCCGCAAGCCCGACAACGCCTTCACTACCTTCGGCCGGGACCAACACGTGACAGCCCAAGGCAGCCGCCTCAATAACGGCCATGGGATGCGTCTCAAACAGACTCGGTGCGATCACGATTTTCGCTGAGAGGAGAGCGGCCGCCATGTTTTCACGCTCATCAACTGCGAAGGAACGAAACGTAACGACATCGCCCAGCCCCAACTCTTGGGCCTGCTTCTCGAGAACGGGCTGTTCGTCCCCTCGACCGATCACCGTAAGGCGCCAAGGTGATTCGGGGGACCGCAACTGCGCCAAAGCGTCGATCACGGCGTTGTGACGCTTCTGCGGTTCCAGTCGGCCGATACTGACGAGGTGCCACGGATCAACGGTGGGTCGCTCCGCCGGCTGCGGCATGTCGGCTCCGTTGGGAATGTATTTGAGACGGGTTGGATCGAGCCGTAACTGAGCGCGATAGAGCGCCACTTCGTGCGGCGCGGTAGCCACCGTGAAGTTAGCTCGACGAAACCAGCGAGCCAAAATTCGACGTTGGAGCGGGTAGAGCCTTTGCCGCAGGCCGTTAGGGTTTGCGCCCTCGTGGTACACCACGATGAGCGGAATCTTCCGACGGATGGTCGTGATTAAAACCCAGGCCGAGATGACGGACTGATAACCGTCGAGAATGACAATGTTGGGCTGGATTTCCTTAAGGGCTCTCACCCAACCGCGCGGAATGAATGGGTCGCCGCTGGCGGGCAGCGTTGGCACACGTCGGATCGTTACACCGTCGATGCTGTCCGATAGGGGAAACGACTTTCCAGGACTGGACGTTACGACGACAAGTTCAAAGAATTGATTGAGACGCATTGCAATTTCGTGCGCGTGAGTCTGAACACCACCGAGTAGCGGGCTGTAGCGAGGCGCCGCAAGGAGAATCTTCACTAACTCAAACTAATACTTTTAACCGCGATTAATTAACATTCTTCAGCGCCGTTGTGTGACAACTCTGTTAAGAACTTGCCAACCTCACTTTCGTGGGACACGGTAGGCATCATTCGAGGCAGAACACAAATAGGTGTACCCAACTCAAATTCAATTTCGCTACGGCGCCGTTGTCACCACCACGAGAAGTTCAGTGAGCATTCTCGCGGTGGCGCCCCAGACCAGGTCGCCAGGAACTTTAAAGAAGTTGACGGGAAATGATCCGTCGGTAGCAACAGGTCGAACAGTCTCTCGCCACCACCGTTCCTCGACAAATGAGTCAACCGCTAAGAGATGTTCGAGCGAAACGGTAAAGGCTCGCTCAACTTCATTCGGGTCGATCTGAAATCTCGGTCGACCCTGATGCAGCGCAACCACCGGCCAGATGGCTGAATTGCTCGCCATTGTCACTAGCGGTGACAGCGTTCCCACAATCTCCAATCGAGAGGATTGGAGATTGACCTCTTCTTCGGCTTCTCGCAGCGCCGTCTCGACTGGAGTCTCATCCGCTTCACATCGACCACCGGGAAAGGACACTTCGTGTCGATGATTACGGAGGTGTGCGGCTCGTCGCGTGAGCACGACGTGAACCTCCCCCGCCTCTTCAAAGAGACAGACGAGAACGGCCGAGCGGCGAAGCGTGCCAGGTGCGGCAGTGGCTAACTGATCCAGTTCGTCGTTGATAACAGCCATCTCGCCGGGATCGACATCGCGATAGGCCCGCAGTCGCCTCGCGACATCTTCGAGCGTGACGGTGGGTCGATCGGTGTGGTGTAGATGCGACCAGGGGGCCGGGTGGCCCCTTTCGCGGCGATCAACCAGCGGCAGACGTTGGGGATATTCGTGGCCCGGGAATGGAGAGGCCGACGGCTCAATGAGCTTCGACGGTTCCTTCACGCTCGTAACTTACGGGGTCCACGAAGTGACGGACGCCGTTAAGGTGAAAGTGAAAGTTTACAACACCCTCCCCCCCTCTTCTCTTTAGGAGCTTCATGTCCGCGCTCGCCCGCTTTTGTGTCCGCCACCGCTTCGCCGTAATTTTGATGTGGATTGCCCTCTTCGTCGGTCTCACTAGTGCATCGGGTTCCCTCGGTACCAACTTCCGTGACACCTTTAACTTGCCCGGTACCGAATCCACCAAGGCCCTCGGCCTCCTCGTGGATGGTTTTGGCCAGACGGAAAAGGGTGACCAAGACACAATTGTCTTTCACGCCACCAAGGGCACCTCACTCGCCGACCCCGCAACACAGGCCGCGATCACAAAGACGCTGACCGAAATTCAGACCCTCCCGAGTGTGGCGGGCGTTATTAGCCCCTTCACTCCGAAGGGTTTTACGCAGATCAGTCAAAAGGACGGTTCGATTGCCTACGCCACGGTGATTTTCACGGGCTCGGCCTTCACGTTGGAAAAAGAACATGTGCGCGCCGTTGTCGACAAGGCTTCGAAGCTCCGCACCGCTTCACTCGAAGTTGAATTCGGTGGCCGCGCAATCAGCGAACTCAACCAACCCAAGGGGAATCCCGGAGAACTCTTTGGCATCCTGGCCGCGGGCATCATCTTGATCTTGGCCTTTGGCTCCTTCTTGGCCATGCTGCTCCCGCTCGGCACGGCAATCTTTGCGCTGGGCACCGCCTCGGCCGCCATCGGGCTTTTGACTCACACTTTCTCTATCGCAACCTTTGCCCCCCAGCTGGCCTCACTCATTGGTCTCGGCGTCGGCATCGACTACGCCCTCTTCATTGTGACTCGCTACCGCCAGAGCCTGCTCAAGGGGATGAGCGTTGAAGACTCCGTAGCGACGGCCGTCAACACTTCCGGCCGAGCAGTTCTCTTCGCCGGTGCCACCGTCTGCATCGCACTCCTCGGCATGCTGGTACTCCGTCTGAGCTTTCTCAATGGTGTCGCGATTGCCGCATCGGTGACGGTATTGATCACCATGTTCGCCGCCATCACGCTCCTCCCCGCTCTGCTGAGCGTTATGGGTATGCGAGCCCTCAGTCGTCGTAGTCGCCGTCAGCTTGCTCAGGAGGGTGGCTCAGAGGAGAGCCAACACCCACGCTGGGATCAGTGGAGTGCCTTTGTGGCTAAGCGGCCAGTTCCACTCGCCATTGCTGCCATCGCGGTGATCAGTGTCTTGATTGTCCCCTACTTCTCCCTGCACCTCGGAAATGCCGATCAGGGCACCGATCCCCAATCCAGCACGACCTACAAGGCCTACTCACTCCTCTCTAAGGGCTTTGGCCCCGGGTTCAATGGACCGCTGCAAATAGTGGCTCCCATCACGAACGCCAACGACATCGAGACCATGAACAAGTTGGCTGCTGGCATTAGTCAGAATCCCAACGTCGCTCAAGTGGCCCCCCTGCAGATCAGCGAAAACCGCAAAGTGGCCTTATTGATGGTGTTTCAAAAGACAGGACCTTCAGACATCGCAACCTCGAACTTGATCACGTCGTTACGCACGACAACAATCCCCGAGTTCACGCAGGGGACGACCCTGCGCGCCTACGTGGGTGGAGCCACGGCGATTTTCGATGACTTCGCTCGGACGCTGACCGACAAGTTGCCCCTCTTCATTGGCGTAATCGTTCTCCTCGGCTGCCTGCTCTTGCTCATTGCCTTCCGCAGCCTCTTAATTCCCGCGACCGCGGCACTCATGAACTTGCTCGCGGCGGGTGCTTCATTCGGCGTTGTCGTAGCTGTCTTTCAATGGGGCTGGGGTGGTTCACTGCTGAATGTTGGAACAGGCCCCATTGAGTCCTTCTTACCCGTGATCATGATTGCCATTCTTTTCGGGCTCTCGATGGACTATCAGGTCTTTCTCGTCAGTCGCATGCACGAGGAGTGGGTCCACACCGGAGATAACAAGCACTCCGTGTTGCGAGGACAGGCCGACACTGGCCGCGTGATCACGGCAGCGGCCTTGATCATGATCTCGGTCTTCGTAGCATTCGTCTTTGGTGGTCAACGAGTGATCGCCGAGTTCGGTATCGGACTCGGAGCGGCGGTGTTTCTCGATGCCTTCATCCTGCGCACCATTTTGGTTCCAGCGATGATGCACATCTTTGGTAACGCGAACTGGTGGCTTCCTTCGTGGATTGATAAGAAGATGCCCCACCTTGCCGTAGAGGCACCGGAAGAAGCGAACTAAGTCGGCACCCCGGCCAAAACAGTGCCCACCACCTGGATGTTTTTGATCTCCATCGGGTCAGTCGTGAGTGGGTTCTGAGCTAAGCCGGTGAAATCGGCACATTTGCCCACTTCAATCGATCCGAGCTCGTGGTCAAGGTGCATCAACTCGGCGGCCCCCAGGGTCACCGCCCGAAGGGCCTCCATCGGAGTCAAGCGTTCCTGCTCTCCGAGAATCATGCCAGTGCGGGTCACGCGATTAACGGCGCACCACATCGTAAAGAGTGGCGCGACGGGAGTCACGGGGGCATCGGAGTGAATGGAGACCTTGATTCCCTTCATGAGGGCGCTCTTCGCCGGATTGCTACGCATGGCTCGCTCGGGACCCATGGTGGTGGTGTAGTGAATATCACCCCAGTAGAAGAGGTGATTCGAGAAGAAGTTGAGAGCGACCCCGAGTTCGGCAGCAGCATCCAACTGTTCGGGCGACATCATCTGGGCGTGTTCAATACGGTGACGATGATTGTCCCGGGGATCTGACTCAACAACATCGCGCAGGGCGAGCAGGGTCGTATCAATGGCGCGATCGCCGTTGGCATGAATCGCCACCTGAAAGCCGGCTCGGTGAAATGGGAGTACCGCTTCCGCAATCGTCGCACGATCGAGAAGGAGGTGGCCGTCCTCATTACCGTTGCAGTAGCCGGGCCAGTTAAGCGCCGCCGTAAAGCCTTGGATGGAGCCATCTGAAATCCACTTCAACGGGCCGAGAAGGAATCGCTCATTGCAACGCCCACGGATTGACTGAACTAGCTCGAGACTTTCGGTGGGTGACAGTCGGCGGAAGGTTTCATACATGTGAGGAGAAACAACAACCCGTACTGGTAATTCTCCCGAGCCGGCGTACTGCGCATACTCATCAAAGACTCGGCCGAGAATGCGCACGGCAAGATCTGAATGAGTCGTCACTCCCGCAAGACGGGCCAACTGGGCTCCGGCATCTAGGGATGCCTTGGTTTCTTGTCGCATGGCGCCGACCGCATCGAAGATGAGCGCCATCGCCGTCTCGGCGAACTGACCAGTGGGCTCGCCATGGGCGTCCTTAACAACGCCGAGTGCATCGGTTGCCGAGGTTATTCCCTGCTCATTGATAAGCAAAGAGTTGGCGTAGCCCCAGTGCAGCGAAGCATTCATCACTGACACGTAGTGCTCGGTACTAACCCGGTCTAGATCATGTCGAGTGAGGGTACGACCCTCCAGGAAGGTTGGGTCAAAACCCACACCAAAGACGTGTTCACCAGGCGGCGTGGCCGCAGCGACTTCTCGTAGGCGAGCGATGACTTCCTCGACTGTGGTACAGCCCCGGTCCACAGTGCCGTCGGCTCGCTGGCGATCATCGAAGCCCAGCCAGAGATGCTGGCTGAAAGAACCGTTCGGTAGGAGGTGACCGTGGGCCTCAATAAAACCCGGCACCAAGACTGCATCGGCAAATCGATCATCCCGAGTGAACTCCGCAGTGCCCAGTTGCGCAGTCACCGACGCAGTAGTTCCCACGAACAAGATGCGCCCGTCACGAACAGCAACGGCATTGGCGCGTTCATTGCTTTCATCGAGTGTGACGAGTTCGCGGGCAGTAAAGAGGGTGATCGACATAGGAGGTATGAATGCCAATCGTACAAGGCGTACCGAACAGCAAAAGGGCCGAGCCTTGCGGCTCGGCCCTAAGCGATTCCCGAGGGAATGACTACATCATTCCGCCCATGCCACCCATGCCGGCGGCCGCACCAGCGGCGCCTGGCTCTTCTGGCTTGTCGGCCACGATGGCCTCCGTGGTGAGCAGCAACGCAGCGATGGACGCGGCGTTCTGAAGGGCTGAACGAGTTACCTTCGCGGGGTCAATGACTCCGGCCTTCACGAGGTCAACAATCTCACCGGTGTTGGCATTGAGGCCGAAGGAACCAGAGGCGTCCGCAACTTCGCGAACCTTAACGGCACCTTCGAAACCAGCGTTGGCAGCGATGTGACGAAGCGGTGCTTCGAGAGCCACGGCAACGATCTTCGCACCAGTGGCCTCATCGCCCACCAGAGTGACAATGACTTCTTCGACGGCCTTGCGGGCGCGAACTAGTGCCGTTCCACCACCGGCCACGATGCCTTCGTCGACGGCCGCACGAGTAGCGCTCAACGCGTCTTCGATGCGGTGCTTCTTTTCCTTGAGTTCAACCTCAGTAGCGGCACCAACCTTGACCACGGCAACGCCGCCGGCCAACTTGGCGAGACGCTCTTGGAGCTTCTCGCGGTCCCAGTCAGAGTCAGTCTCTTCGATCTCGCGCTTGATCTGAGCCACGCGACCCTTGACTTCATCTTCCGTTCCGTTACCGTCAACGATGGTGGTGTCATCCTTGGTCACGACGACTCGGCGAGCGCGACCCAGGAGGTCGAGCGAAGCAGTGTCGAGCTTCAAGCCAATCTCTTCGGAGATAACGGTGGCACCCGTCAAGACGGCCATGTCCTGAAGCATCGCCTTACGACGCTCACCGAAACCAGGAGCCTTAACGGCCACTGAGGTGAAGAGGCCACGAATCTTGTTAACCACCAACGTGGCGAGGGCTTCGCCGTCAACGTCTTCGGCGATGATCAACAGCGGGCGACCCGACTGCATGACCTTCTCGAGAACGGGAACGAGGTCGTGGACTGAAGAGATCTTGTTCGAAGTGAACAGGATGTAGGGGTCGTCGAGGACGGCCTCTTGGCGCTCGGCGTCAGTGACGAAGTACGGCGAGAGGTAGCCCTTGTCGAACTGCATACCCTCGGTGAGCTCGAGCTCGATACCAAACGTGTTGGACTCTTCGACCGTTACGGTGCCGTCTTTGCCGACCTTGTCGATGGCCTCGGCGATTACTTCACCGATAGCGGCGTCAGCGGCCGAGATCGTAGCGACCTGGGCAATCTGCGTCTTGCCGTCAACGGGCGTCGACTGGGCGTGGATGGAT
>Ga0214921_10003739_pt1 | contig 23012 bp, 20 predicted proteins | sample LL1505_MetaG_FD_177992 | JGI IMG/M metagenome (GOLD analysis project Ga0214921, IMG submission 177992) | Freshwater microbial communities from Lake Lanier, Atlanta, Georgia, United States - LL-1505 | ecosystem: Environmental > Aquatic > Freshwater > Lake | place: USA: Georgia | collected... | reverse complement strand
TTTAGAAAATGTGACCCACCTACCGGAGTCCAATTACGTGTCGCAAATTGCGGGTAAGTTTGATGGCGAGCGCTGCGTAATCATTTCAGCTGGGCCATCGTTGGAAAAGCAATTGCCTTTGCTCAAGGATATTCAAAACAAAATTGTGCTGATATCGGTTGGTGCTGCTTTGCCAACCCTGCATGCGCATGACATCCACCCCCATTTCGTTGTTTTGATCGATCCTGTTGAGCTCAACATCAACGACTTTTCATCGGGCAAATTCACCCGCGAGATTTTGATCAGCTCGTTGGTTGGCAACTCATCTGTGGTGGCCAACTTCCAAGGTAAGAAATTTTTCACCCAGTACAGTCAATCTTTTGATGAAGCGGCCAACAATCCTTTTGGGAAAATGTGTTTCATGGACAGCGCAGGCTCCGTGGCCAATTGCGCCTATTCGCTTGCCAAGATCATTGGCATGAAAACCATTGCCTTTGTGGGACAGGACTTGGCTTACACAGGCGGCGTGAGCCACGCCCTGGGGCACCAGCAAAGGGAAGACAAAACCACTGAGGACATGGAGAAAGACGCTGGCATGAAAAAGGTGGCTGGCTATCACGGCGACACGGTTTACACCACCATCGCCATGGATGTCTTCAAGGCTTGGTTTGAAGCGCGGTTTGCGGCTGACAAGGACATCACAGTTTTAAACTGTACCGAGGGCGGCGCCATGATCAAAGGGGCCATACAACAACCATTTCAATCCCTTGCAGATGAAGTATCTGCCCTGCCAGACATCGATATCAGTGCTCACCTGGACATACCTTCGGTACAAATCCCGAGCGTCAAATCCTTGTTTCAAAAAGACTTGGCGGATATCAATTCGGTGACCAAAATTTTATCGGCCAGCTTGAGTAGCTTTAATCAGGTGAAGAAAAACGATCAAGATCAAAAGGCCATCACCAAGGCCATCAAGATGTTGACGGGCTTCAAAGACTACCTAACCAAGGTTGAAAAATCATCTGCCCCGCACATCACCTACATCATGACGCGCGCTTTGCTGAACTTGTCCAAAGAAAATATCTCTGAATCCGACAGCAGTTTGGAGGTACTCAATAAACTCAAACCGCACCTCACGGACCTGCGGTCAGGTTGCGAAACATACTCCACCTTGTTGCTTGAAGTTCTGAACAGTTTGCGGCAAAAACCCATGACCAATCTGTGACATGACAAACCTCAAAACCGCATCGACTGACAGGCAAAAGCCAGGCTGGTGGCGCAGTGCCGTGCTCCAAGAAGACGCGCAGATTGAGCACGCGATTCGAAACTTGGAAGAGACTGGGTACCAAATTGTGTTGGTCACTGACGATGCAGGAAAATTTTTAGGCACGTTGACCGACGGTGACATTCGTCGCGGCATGCTCGCTGGTTTGGCATTGACCACGCCTATCAAACAAATGATCAATCCAAAGCCATTGATCGCGCCCGTTGAAGTCAGCCGTGAAACCGTGCTGCACATCATGCATGCCAACAAAATCCACCAAATCCCCGTGGTGGACGCCCAAGGTCAATTGGTGGGTTTGCACATTTGGTCCACCGTCATCACCACCAACCAGCGACCCAACACCTTGGTCATCATGGCGGGTGGCATGGGCAAGCGCCTGCGTCCCTATACGGATGCATGCCCCAAACCCATGCTGCGCGTGGCGGGTAAGCCCATGCTGGAACACATCATCGAGCGCGCAAAGCTCAATGGTTTTTCAAACTTCATCATATCGGTCAATTACTTGGCAGAAGTGATCACCAATTACTTTGGAAACGGCCGACAGTTTAATGTGTCAATCAGCTATGTCCACGAAAGAGAGCCCTTGGGCACAGGCGGTTCGCTCAGTCTGATCGACCCCTTGCCCAGCGAGCCCATCGTCATTACCAACGGAGATGTGCTCACCCAAGTGAACTATGCTGAGATTTTGGACTTTCATCTCAACAACCAAGCGGTTGCCACCATGGCGGTGCGTAATTTTGAATGGCAACACCCATTTGGCGTGGTCAACACCAACGGCGCAGACATCATTGGGATTGACGAAAAACCCACGTCGCGCACCTTGGTCAATGCGGGTATTTATGTTCTCAGCCCTCAGGCGGTCGAGCACCTAAAACCCCAGACCTATTGCGATATGCCCTCGCTGTTTCAAACGTTGATGGCAAACAACCAGAAGACCATTGTCTTTCCCATGCACGAGCCTTGGATAGATGTCGGTCGTGAGGCAGACTACTTGGTGGCCGCCGAACAATTCAAAATCAACTGACATGAAAAAAACCCTGATCACTGGTGCCGATGGCTTCATCGGCTCACACCTCACCGAGCTTTTGGTGCGGCAAGGCCATGCCGTCAAAGCCCTGAGTCAGTACAACTCATTCAACCACTGGGGCTGGCTGGAGGACCTGTCTTGCTTGACCGACATTGAGGTGGTCAGTGGCGATGTACGTGACCCGCATTTTTGCCGCCACATCACCAAGGATGTGGGCCAGGTGTTTCATTTGGCGGCGCTCATTGCCATCCCCTACTCCTACGTGGCGCCTCAGAGCTATGTGGACACCAACGTCAACGGAACGCTGAACATGTGCCAGGCGGCTTTGGACAACGGTGTCGAGCGTTTCATCCACACGTCTACCAGCGAGGTCTACGGGACCGCGCAATACGTCCCCATCAACGAGGCCCATCCCTTGCAACCGCAGTCGCCTTACAGCGCCTCCAAAATCGGGGCTGACGCCATTGCCATGAGTTTTCACCATGCTTTTGGCTTGCCACTCACCGTGGCTCGCCCCTTCAACACCTACGGTCCACGGCAGTCCGCCCGCGCAGTCATCCCAACGATCATTGGTCAAATCGCTAGCGGTGTGAAGCAAATCAAGTTAGGCGACACGACACCGACACGTGATTTCAATTTTGTCAGTGACACTTGCCTAGGCTTTTCACAATTATCACAATGTGCTGAGGCAATTGGCGAAGTGGTCAACATAGGCTCCAACACCGAAATCAGTGTGGGAGAGACTTTGAGCATGATCAAAGATATTATGCACAGCGATGTGGAATTTGTCAGCGAGAATGCACGCTTGAGACCCAGCCAATCTGAGGTTTTCCGTTTATGGTGTGATAACCAAAAAATACAGCAACTCACGGGCTACCAAGCCCAAGTGGGCTTGCGCGAAGGTTTAACGAAAACCATCGAATGGTTTACCCAAGCTCACAATCTGGCCAAATACAAAACAGGCATCTACAACGTCTAGGCCATGGATCAACTGGTTTCATTTATTCGCGAGGTGTATGGCAGCCATGGTCCTATTTCGCTGCACGAACCTGTCTTTTCGGGCCGCGAAAAAGAGTATGTGAACGAGGCCATCGATTCGACGTATGTGTCGAGTGTGGGCAAGTTTGTCAATCGATTTGAACTCGACTTGGCCGCTTACACAGGCAGCCAACAAGCGGTCGCCACAGTCAACGGTACGGCTGCATTACATGTGGCCTTGGTTGCATGCGGCGTCGGTGTGGGTGACTTGGTCATCACGCAGTCGCTGACTTTTGTGGCTACTTGTAACGCCATTCGTTACTGCGGTGCCGACCCCGTTTTTGTGGATGTTGATGCGCACACTTTGGGTTTGTCGCCATGGGCCATGCGCCAATGGCTGGACGAGCATGCCTTTGTGGATGACCAAGGTCAATGTCGGCACACCGACTCCATGCGCGCCATCAAGGCAGCCTTGCCAATGCATACCTTTGGCCATCCCGCCGACCTTGACGGCTTGGTCGCTGTTTGCCGAGATTGGCACCTGCTCTTGATTGAAGATGCTGCGGAGTCTTTGGGCAGTTTGTACAAAGGTCAACACACCGGTACTCTGGGCGCATTGGGCACATTGAGTTTCAACGGCAACAAGACCATCACCACCGGAGGTGGCGGTGCCGTGTTAGCCAGCAGCCCCTTATTGGCTGCTCGAGTTAAGCACCTGACCACCACAGCCAAGCAAGCCCATGCCTATGACTTTGTTCACGATGAATTGGCCTACAACTACCGCATGCCCAATCTCAACGCTGCCCTGGGTTGCGCCCAACTCGAACAACTACCAGGGTTTGTCCAAGCTAAGCGGGAGTTGGCCTTTTCTTACAAAGCTTTTTTGGTCAACAGTGATTGGCAGTTCATTGATGAGCCGGAGGGATGCCAATCGAATTTTTGGCTTAATGCCGTAATGTGTGAAGATCGCTCTCAAAGAGACGCTTTGCTGAGCCACCTGCACAGCCATGGGATCTTGTCTCGGCCCAGTTGGACTCCCATGCATTTGTTACCTATGTACGCAGCTTACATGCGCGGTGCATTACCTCAGACAGAGCGTTTGTTCGATACCTTGGTGAATCTACCCAGTGGCGTGCCAGCTGCTCGCTCGCTATGAAACGCACCGTCGCAGTTTTCACGGGCTCGCGGGCTGATTACGGCTTGCTCTTTTGGCTCATGAAAGACATTCAAGCCAGCGACCGTTTGAGGTTGCAGACACTGGTGAGTGGCATGCACCTCTCTGCCAAGCACGGCGACACATGGCGCGACATTGAGAAAGATGGCTTTCGCATCGACCAGCGTGTTGACCTTCAGCTTGCTGGCGACCAAGCCTTGGATGTTGCTCAGGCGGTTGGTCGCGGCGTCATTCAAATGGCCCAAGCATTGTCCGAAATGAAGCCAGATATTTTGGTGATTTTGGGCGACCGTTTTGAGGCCTTGGCAGCCGCTCAAGCTGCCCATTTTTTACGCATTCCTATTGCGCACTTGCATGGCGGCGAAATCACTCAAGGTGCGAACGATGATGCCACCCGACACGCCATCACCAAACTGGCGCACATACACGGCGTGTCGACCGAGCAACACCGCCTGCGGGTGATCCAAATGGGAGAAGCCCCGCACGCTGTGCATTGCGTCGGTGCGTTTGGACTGGACGCGATTCGCCGCACACCTCTGCTGTCACGGACCGACTTGATGGCTGTGCTTGGATTTGACCCAACTTTAGGATTGGCTGTACTTACCTACCACCCTGCCACCTTAGGTCACGAAGATGGCCTCAGCAGCTTGCAAAATATTTTTAAAGCTTTGGATACACATCCACGGCTACAAGTGCTTGTCACCTATCCCAATGCCGACGAAGGCAACGCTGCCATCATCGAGGCCATCAACCAAGAAGTCCTGCGCTGTCCATTGCGTGTCAAGGCCTTTGAATCGCTGGGCATGGTGAAGTACCTCAGCGCCCTTCAACACGCGGCTTTTGTGGTGGGTAACTCGTCGAGTGGATTGATTGAAGCACCCTCGTTTGGGATTCCCAGCATCAATGTGGGTATTCGTCAGTTAGGTCGATTGCAGCCTGCCTCCGTCATTAACACAGAAACCGATACAGTCTCTGTAGGAAGCGCCATCAACCGAGCTTTGTCCACCGATTTTTCTGAATTTTGTCGAAGCGTTGTTAACCCCTATGGGGACGGCTATGCAGCCCAGCAGATGCTGGCTGTTTTACAAACCTCTACGCTCACCACTGTTAAAGTATTTTTCGATTCAGGGGCCGCCCATGTCGTTTGAACCCCAGCATGTTTATGTGATTGCCGAAGCCGGTGTGAACCACAACGGCCAGTTGGATTTGGCCATGCAACTGGTTGAGGCCGCCGCCAGCGCTGGCGCCGATGCGGTGAAGTTTCAAACCTTCCAGGCAGATCGCTTGGCCAGCACCACTGCGCCCAAAGCGTCCTACCAAACCGAAACCACGTCTGCAAGCGAGTCACAGCATGCCATGCTCAAAAAGTTGGAGTTGCCCTTTGAGTGGCACTCACCGCTTCAGCAGCATGCCAAAAAGCAGGGCATCACTTTCTTATCGACACCATTTGACGTGGTCAGCTTGAAGTTTTTGCAAACGCTTCAACTGCCTATGCTCAAAGTGTCCTCTGGCGACTTGACCAACGCCCCTTTTTTGTGGGCGTGCGCGCACAGCGGTTTGCCGCTGGTGGTATCCACCGGCATGGCCACATTGTCTGAGGTGGAACAAGCCTTGGCGGTGATTCACCACAGCTTGCACCATACCCACGAGCCCCAGCACATGGAAGCCGTCTGGTCACACTGGGTCACGCAAGCCGATCGCCATTTGTTGGCCTCGAAGGTCACGCTTCTGCACTGCACTTCGCAATACCCCACCCCCATGAGTGAGGTGAACTTGCACGCCATGGACACGCTGCGCGATGCATTTCATTTGCCGGTGGGCTATTCAGACCACACCCAAGGCACCGTCATTCCCATTGCTGCAGTAGCTCGCGGGGCCCGTGTGATTGAAAAACACCTCACGCTTGACTGCAATATGCAAGGCCCAGACCATCGTGCCTCGCTAGAGCCCGGTGAATTTGACCAGATGGTGAAGGCTATTCGACAGCTGGAAGTTGCCATGGGCCATGCTCACAAAGTACCCCAAGCCAGCGAACTCAATACCCGCTTGGCGGCGCGCAAGCAAGTGGTGGCTGCACGGTCCATTGCCAAAGGTCACACCTTCACACGCGAAGATCTGGAAACAGCGCGCAGCGGCCAAGGATTGCCAGCCCATGACTTGTGGCAGCTCATTGGCTGTGTTGCACAACACGACTTTGCCGCTGGCGAGGCCATACGAATATGAACAGTCACAACCTGCAAAGCAAACCCTGGATATTGCTAGGTGCTGGTGGTCATGCCAGCGTGGTGCTGGCCTTGTTGCGTGAACTTCAATGTGAAGTGCTTGGTGTAAGTGACCCCGTGTTGTTGTCTCAATCGGTATTGCAATGGCAAGGCTTACCTGTGTGGGACGATGCCAAGGTACTAGCGCAGCATGCACCCCACAGCGTTTTTTTGGCCAATGGCGTTGGCTTTGTTCAAACACCTGAACCAAGACAAGGTGTCTTTGACGCCTATGCTCAGATGGGTTTTGTGTTTCCTGCCTTGGTTCACCCTTTCAGTTGGGTTGCTGCAGATGTTCTTGTCGGCGAGGGTGTGCAAATCATGGCTGGGGCAGTGGTTCAAACTGGCGCGCAATTAGGCGCAAATACCTTGGTCAACACCGGCGTACGCATTGACCATGGGTGCCAGATCGGTCCACACAGCCATGTGGCCTGTGGATCAATTCTCTGCGGAAACGTCCACTTGGGCACCCACATCTTCATAGGCGCAGGGGCGGTGCTGATTCAAGGCGTGAGCTTAGGCAACCATTGCACTGTGGGGGCGGGTTCAGTGGTTCTGCACAGCCATGGTGACCATGAGCGGTTGGTGGGCACACCAGCCCGCGTCATACCCAACACACCCAAGGAAACACCACCATGAAATTTTTAGTCATCGGCTTGGGCTCAATGGGCAAGCGCCGCATACGCTGTTTGCAGGCTTTGGGTTTTCAAGACATTGTGGGCGTGGATGTTCGTGAGGACAGGCGCCTAGAAGCCCAGACCAGTTATGGCATCCAAGTGCATAGCGACTATGCAGACAGCATGCAGCAGCAGGCATTTGGTGGTGTGGTGATTTCGCTGCCTCCGCTGCTCCATGTGGCTGCCATGCAAGCCTGCCTGAAGCACAACACCCCATTTTTTGTTGAGGCGAGTGTGGTGGACGATGGGTTAGCTGACGTCATTCACGCAGTCAAAAACCAAGGGCTTTTGGCAGCGCCCTCCTCTACTTTGCACTTTCATCCTGCCATTGCATGCATCCGTGACATCGTTGCCTCCGGTGCTTTGGGTACTTTGTCGAATGTGATCTTGCATTCGGGTCAGTACCTGCCCGATTGGCATACCTATGAAAAAGTGTCGGATTACTATGTATCCACACCCGCCACTGGGGGTGCCCGAGAAATCGTTCCTTTTGAAATGACTTGGTTCACAGAGGTATTTGGCTTTCCGCAAAATGTCTCATGTCACTTCAGAAAAACCATTCATATTGAAGGGGCCGAAGGCATTGCCGACACCTACAACGCCGTTCTCGACTACGGCGGCTTTTTAGCCACTGTCACGGTGGACGTGGTATCGCGGCAAGCAACACGCCGTTTGCTGATCAATGGTTCCAAGCAGCAACTTGTTTGGAACTGGGAAGATGCTGCGGTCAAAGTGTTTGATGGTGAAACAGCCACATGGACTCAAATACCTTACGACTCTGGCACTTCAGCCGTTGGCTACAACAAAAACATTGGTGAAAACATGTACATCGATGAGATACGTGCATTTGTAGACGCCATAAAGGATAAGGCAACTTTTCCCAATAACCTTGACAACGACCATGCGGTACTTAAACTTTTGTACCGCTTAGAGGCCACCGATCCTGTGGGTATGAAACAAGTGATGTCGCCATGAAGATCGGTCTGCTCGTCACCGCTCGCATGGGATCCACCCGACTGCATGACAAACACCTCAAGCCCTTGCTCGGTCGCCCAGCGCTTTCCTATTTGTTGGCGCGTATTGAAAATACATTTGAAACGCCAATGTTGGCGGGCTTCGCTCAGGTATTTATTGCCACTGGCAGTGTATCTGCCAATGCGGCGCTGGGTATCTTCTCCAATGACCATGTGCATCTGTTTCATGGCGACGACGACAACATTCCCCTGCGCCATATGCAATTGGCGAAAGCCCATCAATTGGATGCCATGGTCTCCATCGATGGCGATGATTTGTTTTGCAGCCCTGAGGCCATGCGGGCGGTTTATGAAGGTTTGATGCAAGGACAGCCTTTGGTCAAAACCACGGGTTACCCTTTTGGCATGAATGCATGGGGCTACAGTTTTGCAGCACTAGCGCAAGCGGTATCCACCCAAGGTCATGGCGTGTTGGAGACAGGTTGGGGGCGGGCATTTGATGCCACTGAAGCCAAGGTCATTGATCTTCAATGCGCCGACGCCGATAAAGTCCGCGCCACCTTGGATTACCCGCTGGATTTGGATTTTTTCAGCAGCGTGATGGCACTTATTCCTGAGTGGCAAACTTTGTCCACCCCAGACTTGGTGACAAAAATAGTGGCACAAGATTTGCATCTTGTAAACGCCAGTTTGCATGATGTGTACTGGCAAAATTTTCATGCTCAGATGAACCAGGAAAAAAGCAGAGCGCTTTCATGAATTACAGCGAAAGACTTCACCGCGTCATTCCGGGGGGTGCCCACACCTACTCGCGCGGTGACGATCAACACCCCAGCAACGCGCCTCCTATCTTGACTGGCGGCAAAGGCTCGCGCGTCTGGTCTCCCGATGGTCGCGAATTTTTAGATTACGGCATGGCCTTGCGTGCCGTGTCGATTGGCTACGCAGAGCCAGAAATCAACCAAGCGGCCATGCGAGGCATGGAACTGGGAAATAGCCTAACGCGTGCTTCTGTGATTGAACTGGAAGCCGCCGAGTTGCTGGTCAGCCTGATCGATTCCGTGGACATGGTCAAGTTCACCAAGAACGGTTCAACCGCCACATCCGCAGCTGTCAAACTCGCGCGTGCATTCACAGGACGCGAATTGGTGGCTCGCTGTGCCCAACACCCCTTCTTTTCGTTTGACGATTGGTTCATCGGATCAACGCCCATCACCAAAGGCATTCCAGCAGACACTATTCGCCAAACCAAACAATTCAACTTCAATGACATTGCTTCCTTCGAGGCCTTGATACAGGCACACCCAGAGCAATTTGCCTGCGTGATTTTGGAACCTGCTGCCACCGATTGCCCAGCTGTGGGTGCATCCACAGGCTGCTGTGGACAAGCCATTTGCACGCGCAACTTTGTGGGCGAACAACCCAATTATTTGCAACAGGTGCAGGCGCTGTGCAAAAAGCATGGCATTGTCTTCGTCCTTGACGAAACCATCACAGGCTTTCGTTGGCACATGAAAGGCGCTCAACATGTGCACGGCGTGCAACCCGACCTGAGTACCTTTGGCAAAGCCATGGCCAATGGTTTTTCGGTAGCCGCTGTGGCTGGGCGACGAGAGATCATGGAGCTTGGCAGTATTGACAGAATAGGACAAGAGCGTTTATTTTTATTGTCCACCACCCATGGCGCCGAAATGTCTGGACTGGCCGCCTTTATCGCCACCATGCAGTTTTTAGATAAACACAAGGTCATTCCTCACCTTTGGCAATACGGTCAAGCCCTCACCCAGTTGCTCAACCGCAAAGCACAAGAACACGGTCTGTCGCAATACTTCAAAGCAGCGGGCCCTGCAGCCAATCCCTATTACCTGACCACCCTAGCCGACGGCAGCGCCTCGTTTGAAATGCGCACCTTGTTTGCCCGCGAGATGATTGCCAACGGCGTTCTCATGCCATGGCTGGCTTTCAGTTACAGACATGGCGACGCCGAACTCGCTCAAACTTCCCTTGCATTGGATAAAGCCTTTGCAGTTTGCAGTAACGCTTTGCGCCACGGACTGGAAGATGCGCTGGTGAATGAGAACATCATCAAACCCGTGTTTCGACGACACAACTGAAATCTATGCTGAACAACCAAGTGGTGGTAGTAACAGGAGGGGCTGGCTTGCTGGGCCAAGCATTTGTGCGCGCCATTGTTGACAACCATGGCACAGCCGTGATTGCCGATGTTCATGCAGACAAAGGACAAACGGTGTGCAACAGCATCTCGCAAGAATTGAACACCGACAAGCTCAGTTTTGTGCAATTGGACATCACCAGCAAAGACTCCTTGCAAAGCGTCATCCAATCGCTGCAAGGCAAATACGGCAGGATCGACGCCGTGGTCAACAACGCTTATCCACGCAATCCTCAATACGGTCACCGATTTGAAGACGTCGAATACAGCGACTTTTGCGAAAACCTAGGTCTCAACTTGGGTGGCTTGTTCTTGACCAGCCAACAATTTGCGAAATACTTTCAAAAGCAGGGTCACGGCAACATCATCAATATCTCATCCGTGTATGGCGTCATAGCGCCTAAGTTTGAGATCTATGCCAACACCACAATGACCATGCCCGTGGAATACGCGGCCATCAAGACCGGCGTGATCCACTTGACCGCCTACATGGCCAAGCTGTTTAAAAATCAACAGATTCGTGTGAACTGCATCAGCCCTGGCGGCATCTTGGACCAGCAACCCCCTTCTTTCTTAAATGCCTACAAGGCCAATTCTTTGAACAAAGGCATGTTGGATGCCTCTGATTTAACCGGCACCTTGGTTTTTTTGCTGAGCGAAAACTCTCAATACATCAATGGCCAAAACATCGTCGTAGACGATGGGTTTGTTTTGTAAACGATTTTTATGAACATTCACTATTTATTCACAGCACGAATTGGCCACTGGGTGATCGTTGATCTGATATCTTTGAGCTTGGCTGAATTTTTTTAGGTGATGAGCACCTTTGATTGCAAGCATACGAAGCTTTGAGTGTTGAACATCCTTAAACGCCCAACCATGTGCAATTCAAAGGCGCACTTCTTGCTTGAAACGCCTTAAGTTTGTGCTTTAATTCATTGGAGTTTTTATGAAAGCAGTGATTTTGGCTGGCGGGCTGGGAACTAGATTAAGCGAAGAAACTGGATCACGTCCGAAGCCGATGGTAGAAATCGGCAAAATGCCAATACTCTGGCACATAATGAAAATATACTCACACCACGGAATAAATGAATTCATTATTTGTTGTGGATACAAAGGTTATTTAATCAAAGAGTATTTTGCTAATTATTTTTTACACATGTCAGACATCACATTTGATATGACATCTAACGTTATGAACGTCCACCAAAAGCGTGCAGAGCCATGGACCGTCACGATGGTTGACACCGGAGAAAATTCAATGACAGGGGGGCGCCTTCTACGTGTTGCTGATTACATCAAGGATGAAGAAGCATTTTGCTTAACTTATGGCGATGGTGTTGCTGATAACGACATAACAGCCACAATCAATTTTCATAAAAGCCACGGTAAATCCGCCACCATTACAGCTACGTACCCTCCAGGCCGTTTCGGGGCTCTTGAGATTCGCGATAGAAAAGTTCTCAGCTTCAGAGAGAAGCCTCGGGGGGATGGTGTTCTTATCAACGGCGGATTTTTCGTACTTTCCCCAAAAGTCTTAGATTTAATTGAGGGTGATTCAACGGTTTGGGAGCAAGGACCGCTGATACATTTAGCCTCTCAAGGTGAGCTTATGGCTTTCCAGCACTTTGGCTTTTGGCAGCCGATGGATACACTTCAAGATAAATATTCCTTAGAGCAAATGTGGGCATCAGGCTCTGCTCCTTGGAAAGTCTGGGATTAACTCAGCAACTACATTCCTAAATTACCCTATTGGATTACCAAGGCTTCTGGCAATCGATGGACACCCTCGAAGACAATATCTACCAATATGACCTATATTAAAAACCTTTTGGATTAAGTGGTGACAAAGATATCGATTCACCCCCATTTGCAAAGCTCGGGGTTTTGGAAGGGAAAACGAGTCCTTGTGACCGGACACACCGGCTTCAAAGGGGGTTGGCTTTGTTTGTGGCTTCATACTCTCGGAGCCGAGCTTTGCGGGCTTTCTCTTGAACCTCCGACGACCCCAAACCTCTTTCAAGTAGTTGAACTGCAGCGGCTGATGCGGTCCGTTATTGGTGATATTCGTGACCCAAGAAACGTGAGTAATGTGTTTGGTGAGTTTAGGCCAGAGATCGTTTTCCACCTGGCCGCACAACCCTTGGTTCTGAGCTCGTACCGCGACCCCGTCCAAACCTATGAGACCAACGTGATGGGAACCGTCAACCTACTAGAAGCCGTTAGGACATCAACATCTACTCAGGTGGTCATCAACGTGACCTCAGACAAGTGCTACCAGAACAGGGACGATGGCCAAGCCTACACAGAAGACGACCCAATGGGTGGAAATGATCCCTACAGCAGCAGCAAGGGGTGCTCGGAGCTCATAACGGCCGCCTACCGCCACTCTTTCATCAATAAAATGGGGATCGGATTAGCCACAGCCAGAGCTGGAAATGTCATTGGCGGTGGAGATTGGGCCGAGGACCGCTTAGTCCCCGACACACTGAAGGCATTCGAAGCAAAACGGCCCGTATTACTTCGACATCCAAATGCAGTCAGGCCTTGGCAGCATGTTCTCGATCCAATTTTCGGCTACATCATTCTTGGCGAAGCACTATGGAAAGATCGACAGCGATTTAGCAGGGGTTGGAACTTCGGACCCGCCCAATCAAGCCTAAAAACAGTTGGCTGGATAGTCGAACGCCTTTGCCTCAACTGGGGTAACGATGCTACATGGGCCCTTGACGGTGCAACTGAATACCCGCACGAATCAAACTCTCTTATGTTGGATCCATCAAAAAGCAGGCAAGAGCTGGGCTGGCAGACCCGGCTGGGTATTGAAGATACTATCGACAAGACTATTGAGTGGCATCGTGCATGGCGACATGGAGAAAATTGCCGATACAAGTCCTTTTCGCAAATCTATGAATACTCTGGAAAAATATTGACATGAGCAATCTATTGGATCTACGTCAAAAAATAGCCGAGTTGGTCGATCAATATGCCACGGAATCTCTTTCGTCAAGCCCATTTCTACCGGGCCAGACAGCAGTACCCCCATCCGGAAAATTGATTGGCTCTAAAGAAGTGCAACTCATGGTTGACGCCGCACTTGATGGCTGGCTAACAGCCGGGAGATTCAATGAGGCATTTGAGGCGCGCTTGGCCAAATACTTAGGGGTTAAACATGTTTTAACCGTCAACTCAGGCTCCTCCGCAAACTTGATCGCTTTCAGTACGCTCACCTCACCTCGACTGGGCATTCGAGCCATCAAGCCCGGTGACGAAGTCATAACCGTGGCAGCCGGATTCCCAACAACAGTCAACCCAATTTCACAGTCCGGGGCAGTGCCGGTTTTTGTGGATATCGAGCTTGGCACCTACAACATTGATGCATCAAAAATTGAGGCTGCGATAGGAACCAAAACAAAAGCCATCATGCTGGCACACACACTGGGAAACCCCTTTAACCTAGATATTGTTTTGGAACTTTGTAAAAAACACGACCTTTGGCTTGTAGAAGACTGCTGTGACGCCTTAGGTTCTACCTACCGAGGACAGATGGTGGGCACATTCGGTGATATGGCGACCCTTAGCTTTTATCCCGCACATCACATCACCATGGGAGAAGGTGGCGCTGTCTTCACCAACAACAGCGAACTTAAGCAAATTGCTGAAAGCTTTCGTGACTGGGGAAGAGACTGCTACTGCCCACCTGGAAAGGACAACACCTGTGGAAAGCGCTATTGCTGGAAACTAGGGGATCTCCCACTGGGGTACGACCATAAGTACACCTACAGCCACATGGGCTACAACCTGAAGATAACGGATATGCAGGCTGCTTGCGGCTTGGCTCAATTGGATCGTCTTGAAGGCTTCATCCAGCAGCGAAAGGCAAACTTTGACTTTTTGCTAAAAAAATTTAGAAACCTTGAAGAATTCCTAATACTGCCTGCCCCTACCCCCCATTCAGAACCATCGTGGTTTGGTTTTCCTGTGACATTGCGAAGTACCTCGCCAGTAGGTAGGCTTGAACTATTAACCTATCTTGAACAAGAAAAAGTCGGCACCAGGCTTCTCTTTGCAGGAAACTTGGTGCGCCAACCCTACATGGCAGGTAAAAACTACCGAGTCTCGAATGAGCTAACCCATACTGATCGGGTGATGAACGATACATTCTGGATTGGCTTACAGCCAGCTTTGACGCAGGATATGCTCACCTATTCCGCATCGACAATTGCAAACTACCTGGGCGTAGAGATCTAGAGGAAAACATGACCCACAAAAAACTATTTGTCCTTGAGATGGCAAACAACCACATGGGAGATGTTGAGCATGGACTCAGAGTGATTAATGAGTTTGGTGAGGTGTGTCGCCAATATCCAGAATTTAAGTTTGCCTTCAAATTGCAGTACAGAGATCTCGATACTTTTATTCATCCCAAGATGATCGGGCGAAACGACATCAAATACATAAAGCGGTTTTCTGAGACCAAGCTCACTCGTAAGGACTTTGACACACTGGTCGGCAAAATCCGTACTGAAGGCTTTATGGCCATGGCTACCCCATTTGACAACGCTTCAATCTCAACCATCGTTGATCAAAAACTCGACTTTCTGAAAATTGCCAGTTGCTCATTCACTGACTGGCCCTTACTGGAAGAAGCCTCCAAGACAGGGCTGCCCATCGTTGCATCAACTGCGGGTGCCGATCTAGAAGATATCGACCGTGTAGTTAGCTTTCTCAACCACCGTCAGACCGATTTGGTGATCATGCATTGTGTGGGCGAGTATCCGACAGCGGATGAAAAATTACACCTGAGCCAAATTGATTTTTTAAAGAGGCGCTATCCTGGAACTCGAATTGGCTTTTCTACTCATGAAGATCCTTCGAATACTGATATCGTGAAAATGGCGATTGCCAAGGGCGCAGACGCGTTCGAGAAGCACGTGGGCGTTCAGACGGAGAAATACGACATCAACGCTTACTCTGCCAGCCCCAGTCAGGTTAACGCGTGGCTCAAGGCTGCGCGTTACGCCTTGAGTGTCTGTGGTGAAGGTCAAGACAGGCTACCAGTTAACACGGCTGAGCGCGATGGGCTGCAATCCCTGCGTCGAGGGGTTTTTCTCAGGCATTCAGTCCCTGCAAGTCATGTCGTGACGACAGAGGACATCTACTTTGCATTCCCGCCTGAGCCTTCGCAGTTCACTGCAAATGACTGGTCAAAGTACGCCAAGTTTGAGACTACCCAAGAGCTCAAACCCGACGAAGCCCTAAAGCCGTCCAACGCCATAGTCACAAATACTCGAGACAAGGTTTGGGAGATCGCACAGCGTGTAAGAGCATTGATCGATCACAGCAAAATCATTGTCCCTAGCGGCATAGATCTTGAGATATCACATCACTACGGTTTAGATAAATTTGATGAAACTGGATTGACACTGCTGACCATTGTGAATCGTGAATACTGTAAAAAGCTTCTGGTTTGCTTGCCAGGTCAGAAACACCCGGAGCAGTACCACCTCAAAAAGGAGGAAACCTTTCATGTCCTTTACGGTCAGGTCAACATCTACCTGAATGGTCAACACAAGGTCTGCAAGCCTGGAGATGTCGTTGTCATTGAGCCTGGCATACGACATGCTTTTGATACTCAATCCGGTTGCGTCATTGAAGAAATTTCTTCTACCCACCACCAAGACGACTCCTTCTACACCGACCCCACCATTGGAATGAATAAGAACCGCAAAACCTACCTGACTTACTGGATGGGTTGAGAGTCATGTCCTCAAATCAAATCCGAGTTGCTGACTACCTCATGCGACATATTGCTTCGTTGGGCGTCGATTGTGTCTTTTTGCTTCCAGGCGGAGGTGCTATGCACCTAGACGATGCGATCGCCTGCGAGCCACGCCTGTTGGCTATTCCTTGCCATCATGAGCAGGCCTGCGGCATTGCGGCTGAGGCCTATGGCAGAACCCACTCCTGTGGCTTTGGTGTTGCCGTTGTCACTACCGGCCCTGGTGCCACCAACATGGTCACACCAGTTGCGGGCGCATGGATAGAGTCTCTGCCTATGCTGGTGATATCGGGTCAGGTGAAGCGCGTTGACGCCCTGAATGGTCGAAGCATCAGGCAAGGCGGCGTTCAAGAGGTGGACATCATTTCGGTGATCAAACCCATCACCAAGCATGCTGTCACACTCAATCGGCCAGAGGACGCCCGCAAATGTATTGAAGAGGCCTTGTTTTTAATGAAAAGCGGTCGTCCCGGCCCAGTCTGGATTGATGTGCCCTTAGACATTCAAGCAGCCGCCATCGACCCAGACAAGCTAGAAGGTTTTGTACCTTCGGAGTCGACAAGCTTATCCAGCCTAAATGAGTCCCTCGCTGAGGTCAATCGTTTGATTGAGTCATCAACCCGGCCGATGTTCTTGATCGGCCATGGTGTGAGGATTTCTGGCGCGACCGACACATTTAAACGTATCGCAAACAGTTTGGGTATCCCATGTGCGTTTACTTGGAATGCAGCTGACACACTCGATTGGGAACATGAGCTTTATATAGGCAGGCCCGGCGTGGTGGCTGCAAGGGCGCCTAACTTTGCCATTCAAAACTGTGACTGCCTCATCAGCATAGGCTGTCGCATTGACAATATCGTCACCGCCTACAACCCAGAAAATTTTGCACGATCAGCCCAAAAGGTGGTTGTTGATGTCGACCCCAACGAGTTGGGGCGGCACACCATGCCTATCAAGGTGAAGGTATGTGCAGATGCACTTGAGTTCCTTACTGCCTGGGAAAATGATCTACCGATGATGGGAAGTATCAGCGCATGGCGTATCAAGTGCGCTGATTGGAAGACACGTTACCCTCCCCTCGACGGCAGATCCTTTGACCAAAGGTCACCCATTGGACACTTTCAGCTCGTCGACCGTCTTTCAGACGCCATTGGTAAAGATAGATTAGTCATTACTGGCAGTTCCGGCTTAGCCGTTGAGGTCTTTTACACAGCGTTTAGGAACAAGGTCGGGCAAAGGCTATTTTTGACATCTGGGCTTGGCGCCATGGGGTACGGCCTTCCAGCGTCAATTGGTGCATGCCTTGGCTCAGGCAAAAGGCAGACAGTTTGCATTGAAAGTGACGGTAGCCTGATGCTTAACCTTCAAGAGCTGGCTACGCTCAAACAGTTGAACCTTCCGATTACTCTCGTCATCATGAATAACAACGGATACGCATCTATCCGCAATACCCAAAGAAACTACTTCAACGAACGCTACATAGGTAGCGGAAAGAGCTCCGGCCTGTGGATACCCGATTTCATTCAATTGGCAACAGCAATGGGGATTCCTTGCTTGCGCGTCACAGACATCGAGCAGATCAATGCGGCGTTATTTGACGATAGCCTGAAGGTGGTGGAGGTGATACTGAAAGAAGACGAGACGCTGAGTCCCAAGGTCTCAGCAATGCCTCAGTCCGATGGGTCAATCATCTCCATGCCATTGGAGGACATGTCGCCCCTTCTGCCACGGGCTGTACTTAGACAAGAAATGCTTGTCCCTTTGCACCCATTGTCAGAAAAGATCGATGGCTAGACTTGCTGCGCTCACTTGCAGGTTCTGCTCTGGCGAACTGAACGATCCGCCACTGCTTTGCTATCCCCGATCACCCAGCTCTGCTCAAGGATTCACCGACTCTCCTACAGGGCAAGACGATGGACTAGACCTGAATATCCATCAGTGCACTTCGTGTGGATTGGTTCAACACCCCCTCAGCCCAGTGCAGTACTTCAAGGATGTGATCAGATCCATCGCCTTTTCTGGAGAAATGGCTAGCTTTAGGCTAGAGCAACTAGGTAGCTGGTTGTCTACAAACTGTATACAAGAAAAGAAAATATTAGAGGTAGGTTGTGGGAGGGGTGAATATCTAGACCTGCTCACCCAGGCCGGGGCAAAGTCTGTTTTTGGCATAGAGAACTCTTTGTCAAATATGGAAGTCGCGATTCGCAATGGATTTCAAGTCCAGCATGGCTACCTTGACGTTGAGTTCACCAACCCTTGGCCCTTCATGTTTGATGCTTTTGCGATATTTAGCTTTATGGAGCACTGGCCAAACCTCAATACCTCGCTAAAGCGCCTTCAATCAATCCTCACAGGCGACGCAGTCGGCCTTATAGAGGTACCCAACTTTGAGTTCATTCTGAATAAAAATCTTTACTCGGAATTCACAGTTGACCATATTTACTATTTCGATCGCTCTACCCTCAAAAGAGTTCTTGAACTCAATGGGTTTGAAGTAGAGTCAATCGAGTGTATTTGGCACGACTACATCTTGTCGGCTAAAGTAAAAAAACGCAAGCTCCTGGATGCAAGCGGGTTCATCCACCAGCAGCAAAAGATCATCAATGAACTTCATGACTTTCTTAGGCACTTTGCGCCAAGCGACGTAGTGGTGTGGGGGGCAGGTCATCAATCTCTGACTGTGATGAGTCTGGCACATCTGAGCACTCGAATCTCCCATGTCATCGATTCGGCACACTTCAAGCAAAACAAGTACACACCAGGCACCCAGCTGCTGATAAAGTCTCCGGAGAGCCTGAAAACTGACGCTACAAAGGTTGTGCTCATCATGGCCGCAGCCTATTCAGACGAAGTGGCAAATCAGGTCAAGAAAGACTATCCACAGATTCAACACATTGCAATTCTTCGTGAAACCGGACTGGAAGTTTTAACCCATGGCTGACGAGATCCGCGACTTACTGGAAAAAGTTCTCACACAGATTGAAGATCCTAACCAAGGCCTTCCTCAAGAGGTTTTTTATTTTGTCAGCCAACTCACCCCTTTGATCAACGTAGATCTGCTCATCCAAAATAAAGCTGGTCAAACCCTGTTGACTTGGCGTGATGACACGTTTTACGGACCAGCTTGGCACATACCGGGTGGGATCATTCGATTCAAAGAAAAAATTGAAGATCGAATTGCCAAGGTCGCTGATACTGAATTGGGCTGCAAAGTCAAGTTTGATGAGCAACCCATAAGAGTTACGCCGCTTGTGAGTTCAAGTCGTAACGTGCGTGGACACTTTATTTCTCTTTTATATACATGCGAATTGGTTTCCCCTCCCGATACCAAGCGTCAATATCTAGGCGAAAAACCCTTCGCTGGTCAATGGTCTTGGCATGACGGCGCCCCAACAGAGTTACTTAGCGTTCACGAGCCCTTTAGAAGGTTTATTGATGTCGCAAAGCCTGCTTGAGTTCGACATCCGACAGGATGTCCGAGAACTCATTGTTCGTTCCGGCATCAACATTGAGGATCTGCGCGGTAAACGGATATTGATCACTGGCGGAACAGGCTTCTTTGGTGTGTGGATGTTGTCGGCACTGATCGATATTAAGTCAATGCTTGACGGGGAGCTTGAGATATTTCTTCTCTCAAGAGACCCTGAATCTTTTGTGAAAGCTTTTCCTGAATCTTCGTTTGAAGAACACGTTAGTTTTATTCAAGGTGACGTCAAGGATTTTCATTTGAATGTCAGTGGCATCACACATATTGCACATATGGCAACCACAAGTGCCAGCGAGACCTTTGCTGGTGAGGCCCAGATAAATAAGCTTGAAATGCTTTTATTAGGCACAAAGAATCTTCTGTCTCAATGCGATGACTCACTGGAGAGCGTTCTATTTACGTCTTCGGGTGTGGTGTATGGCGCTGCGAATGATGGGCCTGTCGACGAGACAGTCACCACTGCAGTCGATTCAACCAATCCGGGATCTGCTCTTGGAATCGGAAAACTTATTGCAGAATATTTGGTCCAGCACAATTCAATGGCGATGGGCTACAAATTCACTGTGGCTCGCTGTTTTTCTTTTGCTGGGCCTTACCTTCCCACCAATCTTCACTATGCCTTTGGCAACTTTATTCAAGACGCCTTAACCGGTCGGAAGATCACCGTACGCGGGGACGGCCTAGACAAGAGGTCCTTCATGTACATTGGGGACTGCACCGCTTGGCTACTTAGGATGCTTATGCAGCCTAAGAATGGGGTATACAACGTTGGTTCGGAGCGCCCAATAACGGTTCTTGAATTAGCTCAGATGGTTTCAATGCTAGCAGGGCGTGGACAAGATATTGAGGTTTTAGGCAATGAATGTGAGGTCGGAAACTTCCGAAGATCTTGCTATATTCCCTCAACGCTTCGTGCACGGTCCGACTATCCTGGTCTTGCCGAGTGGACCTCCTTAGAAGAAACCATCGTAAGAATGATTCGGAGAAATTAACATGTCAAACTCATTGCAAATTCTGGCTGAGCAAGAAGCACTGACTCTTTTAGAAAAATCTAAACGAAAGGACCAGAGCCAACGACGGCCCAGGGTTCATGAAAAGATTCAAAACTTTTTCAAAGAGATGATCAATGGTCAGATCAGTCCCATACTTCGTCTGAAGATCAATCGCTCACTGTGTAATTTTCAATGTGCTCACTGTTGCGAAGAGCCTTATATGAGTCGAGACCTCAAGAAAAAGACAGGCTCCATTGATCCAAGGCCTCAAATGGGACTTGAAGATTACCGTGAATTGTCTAGGCAGGCTGACGAGTATGGGATCTTCAGGTTTGTGCTGACGGGTGGAGAGGCACTGCTTGACAAAAAACTCGACAGCCTAATTGACATGCTAGACCCCATGAAACACTTGATTATTTTGGATACCAATGGCTGGACCTTCGATGAAGAAAAAGCCAAGTGGTTTGCTGACCAAGGGGGCTATAAAGCCCAAATATCTTTGGACAGCATGATCGAAGAAGAGCACGATAAGTTTCGGGCAAAAAAGGGCTCTTACAAAAGAGTCCTGAAGTCTCTTGATGCATCCAAGAAGGCCAACTTAGAACTTTTAATCTCGACATGCATTATTAAAGACAGGGTTCACTCTGCCGAATTCATTAGCATGTGCGAGTACTGCAAAGATAACGATATTCCCCTTTATGTGACGTTAGCAAAACCTGTTGGCACTGCCAGAGACCATGCAGAGTGGGTATGCACCAAGAAAGATGTCGACCAGCTGAAATTTCTAGAAGATCGATACAACATTTTTACGCACATGACCCCTTCCTATGGTCAACCAGGTCGTTGTATTACCGTCAAAGGAATAAATACAGTGAACCATGATGGTGAGATCATTCCATGCCCTTATATGGACCTGTCTATCGGTAACGTTGTTAAAGAACCTCTTGACGTGATTCTTGAAAGGGGAATGATGAACAGCTGGCTAGGCCCCTACAGGGATGAGTGCATCATCGGTGAGCATCAAGACTTTATTCGCTTTCACAATAAGTCTGTAGAGGATTACTTGTCTATAAGCCCTCTTCTGCCAGTTCCCTATGAGCATGGTTTTGCCAAAACCTTTGCCATCCATAAGTCTTGAAGTTTTAATGTCATGAGCTTTTTCGATCTAAGAGGACGCTGTATCCCTTCTCCAGGCATGCGCTTGTTCCAAGCGACTCAGGGCGACTATTACAAGGTTAAATCACCCATTGTTGATTACGAATCCATACTTTTCCGATTAAAAAAATTTAATCATCTCTCGCCTGATTTGAGCTTGAGCGAGTTTAAGAATAATGCTGAAAAACTTCTTTACAACCTACATGCTGATAAAAATTACGCTAATTTACTAAACGGTCCACATATTCCATTTGTTTGTCATGCGGATTCGCATTTTCCAGACTTGGGAGAAAACCTTGAAAACATTTTGTTGCCCCAATTGCACGATTCTTTTATTGAGAAATTTCCAGGACACCACTTTAAATCTGTTAACCAAACGGGCTCGAGCTTGAAGGGGAAAATCAAACTCGATACAACTTCTCGCTATGCTAATCTCCTCCAAAGAGCTAAGAAAGGTCCTGTTGTAGGGTGGTTCTTCCCACAGGCACTGCAAGAGTTTGATATCGCATCCCAACGCATACAAATAAGCAAACTTCCCGATTTAATCAATGCATCTTTTTGTCTATCAGGTGCCTTAGATGTCTGCTCTGCCCTTATTGGCATACCCGAACTACTGATTAACAGTGAAAACTATTCACCAATACTTTGTCTTTCCTCCTATGTTCATGATGATCCGCGCTTGGTGTTAATCTTAAAATCCTACGGGCCGCATATGGAATTTTGGTGCATGTCACAGATGATAGGAAAAGGCGTTACCCAGGTTTCGGAACAATGGAGCGGCGGGATCACCGTCTTTGACACTATTTAATCGGTTTGTCTACCTTAATGGGGGGCTTACAAATATGCCAAGCTGACAAATAGACCTGACTCCAAAATGGCGATGAACCAATTGAATGAATATTTCAATGACTACAATCTTCATCACCCGCATAGTGCATTGGTGACCTGCCCCCTTTTGCCATACCACTCATTAGTTGGAAGTCCAGGTTAAGGTTAATCTAAATTTGAATTGATGGATTCACCTTCATCGGCAGCGCGCTGCCGATGAAGGTGGGCGAACTCGGCAGG
>Ga0214921_10003738_pt1 | contig 23015 bp, 19 predicted proteins | sample LL1505_MetaG_FD_177992 | JGI IMG/M metagenome (GOLD analysis project Ga0214921, IMG submission 177992) | Freshwater microbial communities from Lake Lanier, Atlanta, Georgia, United States - LL-1505 | ecosystem: Environmental > Aquatic > Freshwater > Lake | place: USA: Georgia | collected... | reverse complement strand
CCCATATTTTTCTCCTTGTATGTAGTTGATGGTATAAATCCATCTGTATTACTATTATAGCATTAAGACCAGGATCTGTATTCTATATCAGATACTGCATTTACAATACAAGCTTTAATTTCCTCATCGGTCATATCGCCTGCATCTTTTGCATCATGTGGGTATATCTTACCATATTCGTAAGAACCCCACAAGAGGTCTTTATTTTTTAATCTATTGGCTATACTTAGACCTAACTCTCTGCCAGCCAAATCTGAATCTGTCATAATAGTTATTTTATTAAAATATCTATTTAAAAGCTTATGTTGTTCTGTAGATAACATTCCACCTAATACGGCAACTACGTTAGGGAATCCTGCCTGGTGTATTCTAATGGCATCAAAGTTAGACTCAACAATAATAACATGGTTGCCAATTTTTTTTGCACGGTGCACGTTAAATAATGTTTTGCTCTTAGGCAAGTTGGTACTATTCTTAAAAGCCTTACCCTCAATTGATCTACCAACTAACCCAATTGGTGTGCCGTCTGGACTATGAACTGGTGTAATCACCATATTCATATTAGATGAATATCCTAATTTAAAATAATCAATTGATGATGTATTTATGCCACGAGAATTAAGATAAGATTGCCCATCTTTATTTTCTTTAAGATCATTATAAAGTTTATCTAATGTTTCTTGTGGAAACTCTTCAAAGTCAGGTTTATCTTCAAAAATTCCTGCCACTACTTCATCAAAGTTATTTAATATAGCTGTCTCTTCTGCAGCAATAAATCTCATTGCTTCAAAATCATTTTTGCGTAGAACTCTTCTAACTAATTCAATTAATGTTCCAGACTCTCCACATGAGGGATTGAAACATAGCCATACTCCTGAAGACTTATTTATACAGCATGAAGCTGTGTGTCTATTCGAATGGAATGGGCAATAAAACATTACTTCATTTCCTGGTTCCGCCACAATATCTAAGCCCAGAGATTTAATTACTGACTTAATATGGTTGGGCGCATATTGCGTGGAATCAATTTTCCTTGCGTTATACCCTCTGATAGCCATGCCTTCTTCTTTCCTACGTATACACCATGAAGTGTCATTAAGAACTTCCATGTTTCGCCTGTAAATTGTACCGAAAATGCTGTGTCTATGTCAAGTACTCTAGCATATCCTTTAGATCTCATATCGTGAGTAAGTAAGTTTTCATATTGAGGCTTAAGACTAATAAGTTGAATATTATCATGAAACTCTACATCAATTTGAAATCTTTTAATTCTTTTGTGCGTCATTCTGGAATGGGTTCTCGTAAATCTCTTTGACGATACCACGATTGATATCCCAGTCCAGATAGAAATTAAAGTCATGACCGTGTCTATTTTTTCTAGAGACAATTTCAATCATATTAGTTTGTGGATATCTATGAACGGCCATAGCCATATCAGCATCATATTCAATTGCTTTTGACCAAGCAACTTGGCTCATCATTGGCGGATTATCTTGATCTGATACATCGTCTGCTGTTGCTGCAGTGATATCAATAATTGGAATATTATTTGATACTGCAAGCATTTTAAATTCACGAGATACGTTTCTATTTCTTTCTACTTCAGAGTTTGATCGTTTGTTGTCATTAAACAATTGATGGTAATCCAAGATAACTAGGTCTGGTTTATGTTGGTCAATCTTTCCTTGAATAGTAGCAGGTGTTACTTCTGCTGCACCTTCATTTGAAATTAAAACAAAACTATTCTTGCCCTCAAATTTTTTATTTCCCCAACTGCGGAAATCATCAATATTAATATCACCCTTTGACAAATCACTTGCACGAAATATTCCTGAGCCAAGCATTGTAAAGATACGATCACGCATATTCTCTGGTGACATTTCAAGAGATACAATCATAGGCTTGAAGCCTTGCTCCCAAGCCTTGCATGCTAGATAGGATGTAAACCATGTCTTACCACGTCCTGGCCAGCCAATGGCCACGATAAGGTGTCCTGGTGCCATCCCAGTAGGGTATGCCTTATCGATGGCGCTAAAACCAGTCAGAATTCCTGGAGCACCACCCATTACAGATGAGCGCTCCTTTACTGCTTCATAATGTCGTGCAGCATTTTCAACATCAATAATATCTAAGTCACGAACGTTATTTGTAAATCTGCTTAGGCTAGCAAGATCACTTTGCATTTGTGCAAGCACTCTTGAGGCAGCATCCTCTTTAAGAGAAGATCCACCCTTAATAATAATAGACTTAAGCTTATTTGAAATAAATTCATTCTTAAGCATATCTAAGTAGTAACCAGTTTCAGCTTTTGCTTCTACTGGCTCAAAGTCTTTATGTCTTTCAATTAAAACGCCAACTTCTGGAACTGCTTTAAACTTATAATAATAACCCTTTAAGCTTTCCCAAATATCTCTATGGGATGTAAATAATTCGTCTACGTTGTCCGCCAATAGGGTGCTGATGTCTTTGTTCTTGCACACAGCAGAGATTAATGTTGCTTCTGTATTCACTCTTCGCCCTCCACCATCTTCTTCGTCTCACCCAACAGGATGCTTCGGTTAATCTTATCTTTCTTAATTTCTTTATTTAATGAATCAATTCTGTCAAAATTATTATAGAAGAAGTTTAATGGATGACCCTGCTTGTTAGTAGCAAAATAATATATTAAAAGCTCTTTAGCACGTTCAAAGCCTACGCTTTCAATTACATCGTGCATAGCCCATTTTTCTCTAAACTTATTAACAGTAAGTGACTTGTTATACTTCTCTTTATATAAAGATAGGTATAGACCAATCAATACGTAAGGCTCTTTCTCACTTGCCACGCTTTAATTCTTCTTCCACCTCACGAGTCTTTTCAATAAGCTTATCTTCAACAAACTTATATACTCTTTCAGTAGCAGTATCTACATTTTCTCCATCTCGAAGATCATCCTCAACTCCTACACCAATTTTAATGCTTTCGTAGTTACCTAAATTTCTTGTGAAAGATAGGTCCACCTTAACTCTCGTTGTCATTTATGCTCCTTGTTTGTATGGTTAGATAATGTCATGTGGGCAAAATCTGATCTGACTTCTAATTCTTTACTACAAATTGGGCAAATTACAATCCTATTACTTGCCATTACTCCGCCTTCCAGACTGGTATGAATCCGCTGTCTGTCTTAGTATACAATATAATGTTGTGTTTGAGAAGACCTAAAAGTTCTGTTCTTGAAGGAACATTTCCAGAGTGTCCTGAATCTAATATAAACTCATGTAACTCTAATATATCTTTTTCATTAAACATATACTTAGACCAGTTTTTATTATCTGGATCGCCTATAGGGTATATCTTTTGGGGAGCTTTAATCTTCCCCTCCAAAATATAATCATGTAAGGTAACTGTATGCTTATTCAATAAACTAGATACATCTTTCATCCCATAAGCCTTACCCATATATTTTTCAACCTGTGAATATGAATACATAACTCTTTTTTTATCTGGGTAGCACCAAGCAACTAACTCATCTTTAGATCTAGATGATTTAATTACTTTATGTATCTTATCGTTTAAGAAGAAATACCGTATTTTTTGGAGTTTGCTGTTTCTTTTTTTTCTAGCCATCTTCCGAAAGCACTCGTTTCTTTGTTAACCATTTTGCGCCATCCGCACATTATACAGAAAAGCTCTACGTGCAACTTTTGAGAAAATACTCTATCTATAAATACTCTGCCTCCGCATTTACCGCACCACATTATAAAGTAAACAACTTTCCATCAACAACGCATGAATAATCAGGTGCAATATGAATCATTTGAATATGTGGATAATCATTTACAATATGTGCAACTGCAAATCCCTTTTGCCAATCGTGGTGTTGGCTATATTTCATTCCATCACTCTTTTCATCACACATGTGACCAATTTCATAACCACGAAGTGTTTCGCCTTCTCCATTATTTCTAAGTTCATAAGTTACCATGTGAGAAGCGATCCTATGAGAGTGCCCACGAATTAATGATATCTGTAGATCTTCCATATCTTTTCTTACTGCTCCGCCTGCTGCAATTGAAAGTCCGTGGTGTACATGAATATCTCCAAAACGACGTTTAGGCAACTCATTATAATAAATATATTCATAGCCTAATGAATCCAAACTCCACATTGACTCTGGTGTTACTTCAGAAATATACTCTGGAAGCTTTGCGTCTACATAATTAAATACTCTAATGTCATGATTTCCTAGCGCTGAAAATAATTGTGCATCTGGAAGCATCTCTCTTGTCTTAGTGTAAAAATCTCTTGCTCCTTTTGCTTCATGTCGCATCATTGGAACAATTAGGTCTTTGCTATCATTTTTATGATAGTTTAAAAACTCTGCTGACTTTCCTTCTGTATACTTACTATAACAAGCTTGATCGTCCGTATCTCCAAGGTAGTCAACAACGTCTGGCTTAAACCATTTCATGACTTTAAACCACAAGGCAATCATTTTATCATCTTGATAAGGGAACTGCTGATCGGATGAAATCATCCATTTTAAATCGTTGCTCATTGTCTACCTTAATACGTAAAAAAGTCACGGGTACGTGACTTTAATGTTACAGTAATTGTAACATATTGATTCAATTTGTCAATACCTAAGAATGCTGTATTGCTAAAAAATAAAAAGCTAATTTAAATGCAGTTTTATCTGCAGGTAAATATGCGTTAATTATTGCACCTGAAGCAGTTACTGAAGATGAAACTACATAATAATCACATACAGAATTTCCACCGCCACGAATTGGAGTAACTATAACTGAAGTAGGTTTAGCGGTAAATGCTGCTGCAGAATAATTAATTTGATAACTAACTATGGATCCAGGAACTAAACTTTGCCCAGATACAAAACCTCCATAAATTTTTGGTACAACTACTGATTGAACACCGCCGTTATCAATAGATATATTTGTTGTAGAAGAACCTAATTGTGGAATTCTAGCCTTAAGTTCAGCTAGCGTAGTTTCTAATGCTCCCAATTGAGCAGCGTCAATTGGATCACCATCATTAAATGCCATTATTTATCCCCTTTATAGCGGTAAAGAATTTTCAAATTCTTTTACTGCTTGTTCTTTTTCTTCTTGTTTATTCATTATTTCAGTAAGTTCAGCACGTAAAATAGCAATTTGAGTTTCATAGTTTGAAACAATCTCGCCAATTCTTTGCTGTAATGCAGTTATAATTAATTCGGCTTTATCTGCCATTTTGTATCCTTAATCTAATATTAAACTAGCTTATCTAGTTCTGCTTCTACTGCTGAAATTCTTGAATTAATATCTGTTAATTGTAAATTTAAGCTTGTAAGAAATTCTGTTTCTGGATTAATCCTAGCATTTTCTTCAACAATTGATATTTCAATATTAAACTTGTTATGATGCAAGCTTTTTAAATGTTGATTAATAATAGCAGTTTTTTCTTCATTTGACAATAGTGTGGTCATGTTTGCCTCCTTTCTATATTATAGCATTTCAAAGATATTAGTCAAGGCTATTTGGCCAATGGCCTCCTAGTAGTTTTAATTCTTTAAGCAAAGATGATTTAATAGCATTACAATCTGGCAAAACTTCTTCAAGAGAGTACTTGCTTTTAAATACATCCGCATTCTCAATGTATGAGCTAATAGCTCCCTCAATATTAATTATCCTAGCAATAATTAAATTTATTTTATCTTCGTTAGTTATCATTAATTCTCCTATGCATATGTTGTAGCGCTTGGAGCCCAATCTGAATATCCAGAAGTTCCTCCGCTATTAGTTGCTCTTACTCTTGCTCTCGCCCAACTAGCTCCTGCTCCTCCATATGGACTAGGGAGTTGAGAGGGAGAAGATCCTATCCCTGTTGAGTAATAAGGTCCTAATGCGCCAGATCCCGATCCGTTTGACGCTGTATAAAATTCTATTTCATAACTTGCAACAGCCCCGCCAGTTGTTGGAGCTGTCCAACTTACGGATCCACTTCCAGATACTGCTCCGATAGTTGGAATGCCTGGAGCTGTCACTGCCGAAGAAGCTCTAGTTCCATTATTAGGACCACCCCAGTCGGATTTTGTTCCTGCTGCGTTACCAGAAGCAAATGCTTGCACATAATAATCACGGCTACTTCCAGCAGATATAAAAGTATCTAAAAATGAAGTGCCAATACCATTCCATCCTCCAGCACTATTAGGTCCTCCAAAATCTGGTGAACTATCATATCCTGGAGCACCTCCCCACCAAATACCGTAATATGCAGCTCCAGATACAGCATTCCAAGTAATATTTACTCCATCGGTTCTGGTATCTGTAGCATTTACTCCAGTAGGAGTTGCTAGTTTTACAACGGCCTGAGTCATATTAAATGCTACTCCGCTGCTCCAAGAACTTGCTATAGGCGAAGGTCCTAAACTGACTTCGTTTGCTGTAGCAACAGATCTAACATACATATATTGTGTTGCTGTAGATGATGGCCCTGTACTATCAGTTAGTGGACTAGATGATCCAGTTGCATCTGGTGTAACTTGACCAGTTGGTGGACTTGCTGTTCCCCACCAAAATATTTGATAAAATGGTCCGCTCCCTCCAGAAAAATAAACAGATACTGGGCTGCTAACATTTCCAGTACTTATCAAAGATATTGTTGGGGATGTTAAATTTGGAGCAGTTTGATTTACAGATGTTACAATAGATGTATACCCAACATCTGTACTGCCAGATGTTAATCCTGTTACCTGTTTCATCAATGATTTACTCATTGGCGTGTATGTAGTAAAAACTGTTGCTGGAGGAGTTTGTCCATCAAAATAAACGTCTCTTAAATTTCCAGTAACTAGACCTGATGCATAACTTGTACGAGCTACTCCATCTTTAACAAATGCTTGTGTTCCAGATCCAGCTGTGGCATTTATGATATAAACTCTTGCATAATTTAAATTTTTATTAAAAACAATTTCATATTGTCTAAGAACAGACGGCTGATTAAAAACATACCCTTCCCATTTAATTATAAATTGATTAGTATCTGACCAATACCATATGGATGTAGCACTAGATTGTTGTAAATCTGCAGGTAAAATTCCTATTACTTGACCATTTGTTGAACTTATTGCATCAGCACTATTTGGATAAGATAAATCTAAAGAAATATATCCATTTGTTCCTACGTGTAAAGTTTTTCCAAATGAGAATACGTAAGGATCTATAATTTGTGCTGTAGCATTACTATATACGCTAGTTGTTGACCCTCCCGTATTTGTTGCAGTAACTCTTACTTTTATTGTATGACCAACATCTGTAGGTTGAACAGTATATGTTTGGTTTGAACCAATTGATGCCCCAGTATCTCCCCAAATCCATTCATAAGAATAAGTATCAGGAGAAGTGTCACCCGAATTTACTGTTGTAGTTTTCCATACTCCTGGAGTTGTTGGACTTGTTGTTAAAAATTGACCGACTGATGCTGTACCAGTAATAGTTGGAGCTAAAAGACTTACTGGTTTATATTTTGTTATTAAGTAATCAAAAGATGCGGCTGTTGATGACCCACTTGAATTTGTTGCTGTAACATTTACTCTAACAAATTTACCATCATCTGCTAAAACTGTTGTGTATGTTGCAGCAGTTGCTCCAGCTATATTCCCCCAAGATGAGGCTACGCCACCAACTGGAGTAGATCTTTGCCATTGTCTAGCATATGTATTTGTTCCATTTGGAGAAGTCCAAGTTCCTAATGAACCTGTTAATGTTGAATATAAATAAAATGTACCCGTAACGTCTGGAATAACAGTATTTCCTGGAACTAATAATCTTGTAAATACTTTTGTCCAGACATTTGCTGCAGTTTTTATCCAAACACTAAGTAACTCAGTCCATCCTCCACTTGAAGTTTTATTAAAAATAGAATTTATTTTTGTAAATGATCCATTACCAGTTTTATTCCATACTGTCATATTATCAAGATGTACTAAAGTACAAATCTCCTATGGAAGCAGCAGATAAAAGTTCTGAATTTATAGCTGCAGATGTTCCAGCGGTGCCATAAAAAAGCGCTCTACCATTTCTTAATTGTCCATAATAATCTACTACGACAGTTTTTGAAGCAATAGCAGTGCCATTAATACTTCCCTGCCTAAATTCAGCAGCATCTAAATTTAATAAATTGTATCCTCTTGCACGGTATCCATCACCTGGATCAGTATAATTAATTGTAAAGTTTAGTGAATTAACTCCAGAAAGACTTGCTGTTAATGTCGATCCAGATCCTAGCCAAGCTGAGCCCTGATTATTTATATTTAAATATCCTGATCCGCCTGCTCCACCTACTCCTGAAGTTTTTGCGGTATAAACAGTAAATCCATTTTCTGTTTCTATATACATTCCAGCATTATGTGATAGGTATCCACCATCAATTGTTAAAACGCCTGAATAAAGTCCATTAGTTGCTGCAATAATTTTTCCATAAATTGTTGCGTTTTTTGAAACCATTGCGCCTGTCATATCTACTGTAAAATTTGGAAGACCACCTGTGCCTATTCTTAATCCACTAACAATATCCATTTTAATATAATCGCTAGAATCTGTAGTATCAGATGCAACTTTTCTTAATTCAATTTTAGATCCAACTGGGTCAAGCATAATGTTTGGAAATGCTACTGCTGAATTTTTTAATGCCGAACTATTAATTTGCCATCCGCCAATTGATCCTGCTAAGGCCGTCACTACTCCGCTTCTTACTCGAAAGTTTCCTCCAGATGCCCCTAGATCTCCATCAAATTGTCCACTCGCTCCAGTTATAGAGCCAGTAAATGTTCCGTTTCCAGTTATTGAAAGTCCACCAGTCAAGGATGCTCGTAATAATTGAGTTGTTCCATCTGAGCCGTACACTGTTAATCCTGGAAGAACAGATCCAACTGTTGAACTTGAAATTTCTACTCTTGCGCCTCCAGCAATTCCTGCACGAATAAAAGACGTAGCGTTAATGTCTCCAGCTTTTAAATTGCCAACAGTAAGAACATTCGAAGCTAATTTTTCAATAAATACTGCGCCATCATTTATATCTGCATCGCTTGCCTTGCCTGGTCCTAATGGTACATTTGCAACATTTGCTTGAATTGTACCAACTGTTCCATTTTTATTTACTGCGGCGGCATGCAAATATGTTGCTTGCCCATATTTTACATAAGTTCCATCTACTGGAACAACAATTGTATTTTTTACATTGTTACCTGTTAAAACTCCTACTTCAGTATATGTTCCTGGAGTTGCTGATGCTGATGTTCCAGCATAAATTTTAATTGCTTCAAATCCTGTAAAGGTTCCATTTGCGTATGTTCCATTCCAACTTACTTGAACTCCAGCAAGTATTCTTGATGCTGAAAAACCATTTGGGTTTGTAGGAGATTGAATTGTTTCTCCTACATCTGCAATTGTAATAGTAAATGTTGTTCCAACTGTACTTGTTACTCCAGTTGGCGATACTGCTCTTAATTGAACTAAGTAGGTTCCTGCGGGTGCAGCAATTGTTGTTGATCCTGCAGTTGTAAAAGAATAAGCGACATTACTTGTTCCAAAAACTCCACCAGTTATAATTACATCTACTCTTTTAGCATTTGTTGGGAAAACGCTAAGCGTTACTGGAATGCTTCCAGTACCAGTCGAAGGAACACTTGCATTAGTTGGAACTGCGGGAGCAGATTCATTTGATGTTGTTACAACATATGATGGAGACCATTGGCCAACTGTTCCATCTTCATAAACCCATTGAAACTGAATTGCATATGTTTTACTTAATTTTAAATTTTTAATAGCTAAATTAAAATAATCTTTATTTTGAATTGTTTGCGTAGCTAAAGATAAATCTTGAAGAATATCTGCCATTTAAAACTCCAAAGTTAACTTATACTCTATGTCGACCTGTCTTCCAGATGGCTTATTAAGTATGTCGTTTCCAGTTAAAACAGATCTACTGATAAGTCCAAAATATGGATCAAATGTATCTTCATCATTAATTCTTATTGCATCAAAATAAACTGTTGTTGCGCCTCCTGATGTTGCTGTAACTTCTACTCCAATTTTAATAATAGAAGTTAAATCTGGAGGTGTTGCAGTAACATTGGCAAAAAGATTATTTAATGTTAATGATTGAATTTTATCTCCTGTTCCAGATTCTGGGGTAAAGTCAATCCAACAATATGAGGTATTTGAACTATAAAACTTAATTCTTATTTTAGAAAGATTTGCGTCTGCTTTTTTATATGCAATTGCAAGACTATCATTGACGCTATATCCAGATATATCGTATGTAGTATTTGAGTTTGTATATTCTTTTGTAGTACTTAACGGGGCAGTAATAGTAATCATGTTATCACCTATTTTAGGAATAAAAGAATCGGTTTTATAAACAATTACTGGATTATATGTTCCATCCGTCCAGGAAAGATTGTTGTCAAATGATGTTATAAACTTACTATCATAATTATTAATTGATTTTCTAAAACCTGGGTACAATCCTATTTCAGAAATAACTCCAGAGATATCTTGTGGAATTGTTGCTTTATACACCACGGAGTATGATGATACATAACCACCTGATGTATATGATCCAGTTGCTGAATTAAGAACTGTAAATTGTGTACTTGATGCAGAATCTACAATAGCACTTGATAAATTGTATTGAGACGGAGATATGTTTGTTATTTTTATTGTTTGACCTTTTGTAAAATTATTATCAGCAGTATATACAATACTTGTTCCATTACCTACAGCATTTGTTATATTTGCTGATCTAATATCTATACTACTTAAACTAGCTGGAAGTCTATAAAATTCAAAATTTAATCTTGTATCATTACCGTCTGCATTAGGAGATGTGCTTCCTATTCCTAAAGCTAAATCTTTTGTAGCAAAGTCTACTGTGCCAGCCATATAACTAGTTAAAAATCTTTTACCAAATTTTGTTATCATTTAAGTTCCACCCTTGCATTCATTCCTTTTAAAGTTTTTCCGCTTGAATTTTTAATTTTAAAAACTAAAGATACAGATGGATTTCCAGCATCATCGTATACAACAGCATTTGAAGTTAATTGTATATCTGATAAGTAAGGCGCAGCTTGATTTACAACAGAAGATGTTTCATCTGATGCCTCATCCTCAAGAAGTGAATCTTCAGCAAGAGATAATGATAAATCAATTTCATTAAAATCTGTATTTTGTGATCCTAAATAAAGTGGGCCAACTGTATTGCCAGGAATTACTCTTCTGTAATTTGGTCCTAAATCATTAATTTCTGGAGAATTAGAATATATTGCAATAGGGGCATCTGCCGCTACGCTTGTTGTTGATGGTTTTTCTATTGCCATTTTTTTATTATACCATTTATTAGCTATAGAGTCCTAGCTACTATGGATGTCTCCAATCCTTGATTAAATGAATTTGTTACATTCATTACTACAAACTTTTTAGTCCCGTCCAAATTATTTGTAGGATAGTTTACGGTTAATATATCGCCTACTGAAATTAAAGGGTTTCCAAATACCTGCATAGATACAACAGATTGCTGCTTAGACCACAAATCTTTAATCCAAGTAGAGATAGACTTGGCATCAGATTCTTTTTGTATCCATTTTGATTCAAAAATTACTGGTTCTGGGTTATTATACTCATTAACAGTTTTGTCCATATATTCATGTTGACCAGAGGTAACTAGATAGTTGCCAATTATACTAAATGAATTTGTTGAAGAGTCATCTAGTGGTACGTATGTTCCAGCATTATTTATCAAATAAACTTCCGCCCCAAACGATGTCAACCTTGATCCTAAAACATTAACAAATTTATTTATACCTAAACTTGGATACAATGGAAATCCTGGTCTAGATTCATATTTAATGTTTACTTTTTTTAATTCACGGGCAACTGTTCCAAATTCTTCAAGATATCCATTTTTTAAAGTTGTTTTATTAAAATTACTTAAAACTTTTTCTCCAAAAAGAAAATTTAAAGATGTGTCATTAAATTGTCCATTATATACATTTTGCATTATTCCTAAATTGTATTGAGCTTCTTCAAGTGGCATAGCATATATGTAATCATAATAAGCTGATCCTGTAGTAGCGCACATAGATATGTTTGATGTTACTGGAAGAACTTTATTTACTGGATCAGTACTTGTAGAAGAATCTGAATCAATTGCAGTTATTTTAAAATTATTTACATACACATCAATTACTCTAACGGTAGAAGTTACTTTTACTTTTATATCAACTTTATAAGCAGTTCCACCCAATATTCCTGTAAGTGTTTTGGATGGGTTATTTTTTTGACTATCATTTAATTCAATTCTTTTACCATTTACAACTTTTAAAATTTTAACTTCTCTATCTGAAGTACTTGATAAATTAGATGTTGTTTGCATTAAAACATAATATCCAGATTGACCTAAAGCATCTGTAAAAAATCCTATGCCTCCAGCTGCATCAACGTTTGAAGCGCTGCTCTGGAAAAACATTCCTGTTCCAAATGAATAATGATCATACGAAGTTGATATTGAAGTATTTTTTGTAGCAACTGAATACTGTGTTGGGTCTGAAGAATTATTAGTAACTCTAAATAGAGATTTTTCAACCTGTCTATTGCCGCTTGTTGCAAAAGAAGATCCCGTAACTGTTTTTTCTACAGACGTATTGTTTGAAGTTGTACTTGTGCTTGATTTTTCAGTAGAACTTAAACCTGGTGAATCTGCTGTTGACCCAGGTGGAATCAAAACTGTGGTAGCAGTAGACGTAACTCCTGATAAAGGATTATAACTTGGCATTTTAAATGAATCTGTAATATATGGACCATATGTTCCAGATTGTGCGGCTCCACTGAATGCTCTTACTCTAATCATATACTGTGCGCCTGGCAACAAACCTGTTTTTGTTATTGTTGTTCTATCTGAAGATACAACAACTACATCTGATCCTGTAGGGAAAACAAAATCTGGATCATTAATGTTAAACATTGATCCTGACCCTCCAAAACTTCCTGGAGTTGCAGTAGGATGTTTAATAATAATTTTTATTGATGTTAATGATAAAGTCTCTACGCTTATCCAAGGAATTGTATAATCTGCTGGAACTGGAACAGTTCCAATTCCACCTCCGCCATCTACTAAATTATATGCGTATACCATTATCCTATCCACCTTACATCATAACCGCTCCATGAATTTAATATTGTTGATGCTGCTGCATAATGATTTGCTATAGTTGTATTAAATGCACCTCTAGTTTTAATTCTATACTTTCCACTTGGTTGATAATTTGCAGATCCAACAACACCTACACCTAAATATTTTGTAACGTCTGACCAACTTGTAATCCATACTTGAGTTTTTGTATTATTTGAATTTAAATATTCATATTCAATTGCATCATATTCAATAATTTCTGAATCAATTACAAAATATCCATTAAACTCATCAAGTATTTTAGTTTTTTGTTGATATGTATTAATTGTTATTGAAGAAAGCGCAATATATCCTCCAGCTCCAACGCTAGACAATAGGTCTGAATCAAGCGAGAGCGCTCCCATTGATGAGTTTCCTGATTTCCATAAAGGTTGAGAGTTGCCAGCATACTCTGATGTTGTAACACTATTCCATAAAACTTTTACCTGATTTGCTGAAGCTAAATCATTTTTTGAAAAATTAATAATATTTGAAAGATTAGAGCCAATTGCTGAATATCTAAATGACCAATCTATTGCTTTTGATGAATTAAACATATAGTCTCTTGTATAAAATTGTAAAACATTGTTTTCATCAAATAAGGCAGCCATCTGCGAATCTCTACATAATTCCTGTATTGCATTCCACACGGTCTTAGAATCATCTGTCCACCAGAATCTTGGAGAGAATACTGATGTATCAGTATTAGATGAATTAAAATTATAACTTGTAAATCCAACTGAATCTAATAACCTTCTAACTATTGCTATCGCTGAATATCCTTCGCATATAATACTTGGAGCTATGGTTTCTTGTAATAACTTTGCGCCATCTAATGCTGTAATTGATATATCTCCGTACTCAGATGATGACCAATTATCTATGTAGAATGTACCTTGATTAATTTTTTCATATGTTCCGTCTGAATCTGTTAATGTGCCAAAAGATCCGTATAATTTAAAATAAGGCTTTACTTCTACTTTTTTATATAAATATATTTTTGAAGAATCAAAAGTAAAAGTTTTATCAAAAGATATAATTTTTCTTGATGCCTCATATGAAGCTAAATTCATTGATAATGAGTTTGCAGAAACTTTTCCAATAGGTAGAATGTCTTCAGCACTTGTAGAAGATTCTTTTGAAATTGAAATATCTGTAATATAACTACTTACATCTACAACTAGCCTTGGAGAAAATTCAATTACACCGATATATTTATTGCTCACCGCTCCCGTAGTTAATCTCATAGATGTTATGCTAACTGGACTGCCTAAAGTTGTTGGCTCTGTAGTAACCCAGGATGTTCCGTTATAATAAATTGTTAGTGTACCAGCATCATACTGACCAGAAGCAAATGCTTTTATTTGGCTGTTTGTTCCAGTTGCAACAGATGATCCATTTACATAAATATTCCAAGTTGTCGGGGTTGAATGAGATATTTCAAATCTTGCTACAATCTTATTTGTTAAAATTGTTTTTGGGTATGTGATAGTTACATCTGCTCCAACACCTTTTGCGGATAACCAATATTTATAATATGTATCTGCGCCTGGATAATATGTTCTATAATTAATTGAATATATGCTTGACTTTGGGTTTCTATATGTTCCAGATAGTACGTCTCCAGATATTCCATATTTTATTCCCGCCCCTAATGGTCTGGCTGGTTTAATTACAGAGTCAGATGGAAATAATTTTTTAAAAGGTTTACTTCCATCACTTTTTGTTATATCTGCTGCTGTAACAACAATATTATCTACCATAGCGTTCATGTTGTACTCAAAAGTACATCCCATGTTTAATTTGATAGATGTGCTTTGTTCAAGAGCATTCTTGGCTGACGGTGATGCTGAAATTGGCATTATACTTCATCCATGCTCAAAGAAACATTCCAGTGTGGCTGTAAGCCACGCTTGGCTATTGCAAAACTGCAATCAGTAATAACAACAGTATATTCTTCATATCCTGATGATTCTTGAGAAGATCCATTTTTAGCTAGGTTGAGTCTAATTTTAAAACTAGTCTGCCCTTCATCTCCTAAATAAAAAGATCTGAGGTCTTCTGCTCCCCATGCCTCATCTACAGTTAGTGTTCTATATGATGGCAACATGTTCCATGATGTTGAAAACTTTCTTTTATCTGCTATAAAATTCTTTCTTAGTGTGCCGTTTGAAGTTCTAACAACTTTTTCAATTCTTTCAACATCTATATTAAATTCACTTCTATTATGCTCAGTAACTTTATTCCAAATCTTTGTAGTGCCTGCAGGATTAGCAAGAAGATCTTTAGCCTCTATGCTAAAAATTGATCCTCTTGGTAATGAAATTGGCATTATATTGATCCTCCTACAGATCTAGATATTCCTTCTTTTGCATTAACCAATGCAAGTTCTTGCTTAAATCTTCTCATTACATCATCAGCTGTAACATTAGTACCGTTTAATTCAATATTAATAGAATAAGTATTATTGCTAGAAGAACTATTTGCTCCGCCACGCATTCCTGTTATAGCACCGCTTGCAATATTATATCTAGGCATTGTATCTGCATTTGGATAAATCATTCCACTTACCTTTGGAGTAAATGGCATAAATCCTTCTTGCTGTGCACCCAATGGATTAAGTCTATCATTTATACTATAAGTTTGTCCAGCGGCTACTGTTCCTCCAAGGGATCTTCTCACAGCCTGCAGACCTTTACCTAATTTTCCTGGCTTAACATTATATGTTATTCCTTGGAAAGTAAATGAGTCTCCATCTTTAAAGCCGTATTTTTGTATGATTGCTTGTCTGACACCCTCTTCAAGTGAATTATCATCTTTTGTCTGATCTTTTAAGAAACCAGAGGACTTACCCTGATTAGCTATGATTGCAGCTGTAACATCTTCTTGCTTAAGAGTTTTACTCTTATCAACTTTACCGCCCATTGCCTCTACAACATTTTTTAAAGTTGCTCCACCTTTTATACTATCAGCCATTGCTATAAAGTTTGCCTTGGCGCCACCCTGTATTTCTGCAACAAGCTTCTGGAATTCTCCACCTGCGCCAGTTGAAACACTAGTACCAGGCCCACCTGGAAGACCGTAAATCTTTGTGCTTGTAGGCATTCCTTTATTTGTTTTTGAGTCTACATAGTCTGGGAAAGCTTTTTGAACGGCATCTGATGCCTTTTCAAGTACAGCTACAATTGTCTGTAATCTTCCGTCTATGGCTTTTTGTCCTTCTGCTTTTTTAGCAGGGTCTTTTAATGCATTATTTTCAATTTGATCAATTGCTAGTTGTGCAAGAGCTGATTTTATATCATTAATTTGATTTAATGTTTCTGCAGCAGTTTGAGCATTATTAGTATATTTAGCAATAGATTCTTGCTGCTTATCCTTCTTTGCCTGATCTGCATCAAGAAGTTTTTGCTTAGCATCTATTTCTTTTTTAGCATTCTCATCAATTTTATCTGATGCCTTTTTTAATTGAGTTTGCTTGACTAATTGTTCTATAGATAAGTTTGCAGCATCAAGAGCATCTTTATCACCACGAGCTAGGGCTGACTGAGCTTCTAGTTGTAGCTTTTTTAATTCCAATTCTGTATTTTCTGAATCTACTGAATCCTGTAAAGCTTTTTTCTTTGCATCTGCACGATCTCTAATTGCTTTAATTTCATCTTGAATTGCTTTAATCTTAGCTTTTGAAAAACCAGCTTCTGCTTTTTCAGCAGCTTTTATAGCATCTTTGCCATTTTGAATACTTGTTGTTAATTTGTCAGTAGCTTTATTTGCGGCACCCAAGGCACCTGCAATATTTTTATCATTTGTTGATGCCGCTGCTGCCATACTTAATGCTGTTTCATATGCTGCAATTCCTATTGCTTGTTCAGATGTTATATTTTTTAAATCTATATTTACTCCAGCAAGCAGAACACGCCATTTTGCATACATCCCAGCAATTGTATCTGAACTTTTAAGAATTGCAGCAAGTTCTGGTCTTTCTTTCTTTAAATTTTCTAATCCCTTTTGACCTATTTTTTCTCTACTAGCACCTAAAGAATTTAATTTTTCAAATTGAGCAATTAAAGCATCTGTCTGTGTTATTGTTTTTCCTTGTGCATCTTTTGTTCCTTCTAGAGCAGTGGCTGCGGCATCAAGACTAGATATTACAGTGTCTATATTTGAAGCAAATGCTTTAGAATCGACTGTATCAATTTCTTTAAGACTTGCTAAAAGAGTGTTTACTATTGCAGTTGCAGCTGAAGATCTATCTGTAATTGTCTTAAATCCTGATGATGCAATAGCACCAAATCCTTGTCCCGCTTTATTAGAGGCCTCAATCATTGCATAAATTTTATTTGTTGCATCTTGCACACTCATGCCAGCAGAAACAAATTGTGCCTTTAGATTAGATGCAAGATCGTTAACCTTAGAAGAATCAATACTATTAAATGTTCCAACTAATTCTGGCATTGTTTCTTTTGCTGTTTTCTTTAATTCTTTTAACTGAGCAATGGTTAATGTTAATCCTTGTACTCCTGAAGGAGTCATAGAGTCATATGCAGATAGCCCAGCTTCTTTTTGAAGCTTTAATTGCTCTCTAACATCTTTAATAGAGTTTCCAACATTCTTATAGCTTATGCCTGCTTCTTTAGCACCCTTTTCGGTAATGCCATTGAGCATAATATGTTCTCTGCGTGTCTCTTCAATTGATTTTGTCCACGACTGATATGCTTTTACTGCAAGGAATATTGCGCCTATTATTGCTGCCCCTGGAAGCATTCTTGTTAATAAGCCTGCTGCTTTTCCAGCTAAAGTTAATCCAGTTTTAAGTAGTCCCGCACCTGTATTTGCAGATTTTAATAATGGTAATATTTTTTGAAATGGCAGCCAGGGAAGGATATTTGCTGCTGCTGTAATGGCAGTTCCTGTTCCTCCTCCGACTGTTTGTCCTAGCATTGATCCGCCCATCATTATGCCCATCTGTGAGGCCATACCCAGTCCGTCACCTTCTGGTTTAGCCATTAAACCTTTACCTAAATATCCTTTAGACGTTTGAGACTGGTATCCTGCTCTAAATCCTACTGGCCCATCTGATCCTTGATGAAAATATTGCATTGATGGAATTATTCCACCAGAATTTCTAGGAACAAATAATTCTGGTCCTCTTTCTCCAACCATATAAGGTTGTCCTGCATTTACTGGTCCGCCATTTGCTCTTCCAGGAATTCTTCCCTCTGGAAGTTTGCCCAATAGTTCTTTTGTAACAACTCCTGATGGGTCTGCCCATGATAACCATTCTGCTAAATCTTGTTGTTTATCACTAGTTCTGCCAGCAGAAATTCTAGGCATAATTGCACCTTTAATTCCAAGCTGTCTTAATATTGGGCCTAGGTCTTCTCCAGCATATTTATAATCTTTTCCGCCAAGTGCTTTATATAGTTGTATATTTTGCCATTTTAAATTCTTTTTTCTAAAATCTATGTACTGTCCTTTAGGAAGATTCATGATTTGGTTTACGGTTCCAAATCCGCCATCCATTGTGGTGTTATATCCTTCTGAGTATCTTTCTGCTTCCTTTATACTAGAAGTACTATAGAATCCCATTCCATGAAATTTATCTCTTGATATAGCAGAATCTAAAACATTTCTACCTTCAAGGGCTGGGCTATTTTCTCCATATGATCCGTGATACATTCCTTTTTTAACCATACTACGGGCTTTAAGATAATTTCTTAATTGTGATAATTTATTAATTGGAGAATGTGATAGGACTTGTAAAGCTGCTGCAACTTTTCCACCACGGTTGTATCCTTGGATCATTCCTCCAGAATTTCTTCTGTTGTATCCTATGTATGCCCCAGGGGTATACGTTCCTCTAGGTAGAATAGGTTTTGCTGCATTTTGTCTTTCATTAAGTTCACCAATTGCTTTTAATCTATTCAATTCAACTCTTGTACTATTAGTAACAATATTTCCAAACATTCTTTCTGTTATTATTGCATTATCTGGAAGTCTTGCTATGTTAGAGTTAATTCTATTAAGAGCTTGTTGTGCTATACCTACAGCTTTTCTTTCTGATATTCCTTGAGATGTTAGCATATCCAAAAGAGATAACATGTGCTCAGGCTTTCTTGGATTTGCAAACCAGTCTATCTTTGTTGCACTAGGGTCAACTTTTTTTCCTTTTATAATTTTAGGAGTTAACTTTGTATTAAATGATTCTGTTAAAGTGACAAACTGATTAGGAAGTATATCGTATTGGCCTACATAATTGCTTCTTGATTTTGGAATATTTAATCCAGTTAATAGGCTAAATTCTTCTGCAGTTGCTCTTGGAGAAGATCCAGAACCACCAGGTCCTCCATATTGTCTATAGAATTGATTGCTGTATATATGACCCGCAACTTCACCTGGCCCTGGTCTACCAGCAGCCAATATTGGGTTATTCCAAACTGAATTTCTGCCTGCTCTTGACCCCATTTGATCATAATTTGTTGCACCAGGACTAAATACCTGTCTTCCAGATCTTGAGTCTGCTCTTCTTACTCCACTTATTAAATTAATTCTTCTCATAAATTCTGATGGCATACCAACAAGAGTTTGTGTTTGTCCACCAGTTATCATTCCAGCTCCGCCAGAACCAGCGCCTCCATTTATTGCTTGAAGCAGCGGCAAATTTTCTTTAGTTGATTTTGCATTAACAACAAATTCTCCTGGTGTAAGCATTGCTGGAACAACATCAGCATTTACATTTGGTCCAGGAACTATGCTGCCATCATTTGCAGTATATATGTATCCACCTGAATTTAATCTTTTAGGAATAGTTGTTTCTGTGCTATACCCCGCACCAAATGTTTTTACACCTAATCCACGTGCAATTTTATTAAGAAGATCTCTTGTTCTTCCTGGACGAGCAAGCTCTTTCATATTAGACTTACCAGCATTATTAACAACTGGTTGATTTAATAATGGAACTGTTGTTAGACCAATTGATCTTCCCTGTTGTCCTGCAATGTCTACTGATGCTTGTGCAATCATAGATTCTACCTGTGCATTTAACTGAATAATCTTTACTCTTGCTTGATCTACTGTTATTTTACCAGCCTGTAGTTGTGCAACAATTGCTGCTGATTCTGCCGCCGCATTTGAAGTAAGCTTAGTCATTGTAGGAAGCAGTGCTTGATATGAATCAGATAGCTCTGCTGTTATAAGACCAGTAGTTGCGACCTCTTTTTTCAATAACGCAATTTCTGATTGTGATTGCATTGCAAGTGCGCCCGTCATTGCATGCCATTTTGCTGCTTCTTCTGCTACAATTCCTGTTGATGCTCCACCTATTGATGTAAGACCTGGAATCTTTGGAAGATCACCAGACATATAAATCTGTGGGTTATTACCAATTTTTTGGTTAACCTTTGGTGCGCCTGGAACTACTCCAAATATTGTTTGTGCAGCTTTTTGATCCGCCGTCATTCCAGCTACTGGATTTAAATGTGACATTGATCTTGTATCTTCAGGACTAATTAATGGATGATTTGGATTAACAACTCTTCCTCCGCCAGGAGTAACTATGTTGCCAGCCATTGTTGAAAGAGTTGGTGCTACTGATATAGCGCCTGCATTTGCCTTACTTTGTAACAATTCAAATTCTGTTACTAAACCAGAAATTGCTGTTTTTAATACTGTGGCTGCTTTAGCATCATTATAAAATGTTGTTTCAACAAGAGAACCTGCTTTTTGTGCTGCCAAAATTTCTGGCGTAAGCATTTTCCAGCCTTCTCCACCTTTAAATAATGCTTTAAAGTGTGAGACACCCTTAATGATATAGCCAAAGAAGTTAGCAAGAACACCAGTCAACATAATAACTGGCCCAATGATTGCTGTTAATCCTGTAACAAATGTTAAAATACTTTTAACTGGTCCTGGTAATTTATTAACAAATTTTAAAATTCCATCAGTAACATTAATAAAAAATGTTTGTATCTTTAAAAACTCTTCTCCCATGCTAGCTAGGTCGGCTTTTAATCCCTCAAGAGCTCTTCTATACTTTCCAGATGCCGACTCTGTAACCATGCTTAATTCTCGGCCTGCTACACCTGCTAACTCCTGTGAGCTTGCTTTCATTAAATCCATTACCTGTAAAGTTTGACTTCCTTGCTTTCCTAGATTTGCAAATAAAGCATTCATACGAGCAAATTGAAATTTACCGAATAGCTGTTCAATTGCTTGTTGTTTTTGTAATGGGTCTAGACTATCTAATGCTTTTTGTAATTCTAAAATTGTTCCAGTAAGATTTCCAGCATTCTTTGATACAATGCCGCCTAAATCAATTCCCATATTTGCAAATTTTTCTGTTGCAACTTTTGTAGGATTAATTAAAGATGCTAGTGCTGACTTTAGAGCATTTGCTCCTTCTGCAGCATTAATTCCTCCTTCTTTCATTGCAGTTAAATATAACGCTAAATCTTTTACACTTCCACCCATACCTTGAATAACTGGTCCAGCTTTTGGAATTGCTTCAATTAAATCAGCAAGACTTGTTGATGTTTGGTTTTCAACTGAGTTAAGAAAGTTAATAGATTCTGCAAGTTGATCAGTATTTTGTTTAAATGTACTTTGAATTGCCAAAGTAGCCTTCATTGCATCTTGTCTATCTACTTCTCCAAGTACAGCAAGTCTACTTGTTTCTTTAACTGATGCTAGTAATTCATTTCCTTGTTTGCCAGTAGCCGCAATGTCTGCTGCAAGAGTTATAGTGTCTTTAAATGATACTCCATAAGCCTTTGAAATTTCTTTTGCAGTTGCAGAAACTTCATTTCTTATTTTACTTAATTCTGTGGATGATGTTGCTGCAACTCCACCGTATACTTTTGTAAGTCTTGTTAATTCAGCATCCGCTGCTCTAAATGCATCTGCTGCTGCTTTTCCAAATGCTGCGAGTGGAACTGTTAGACCTACTGTTAACTGACGTCCTGCCCACTGAGTATTTTTACCCCAGTTAATTAATTGGACTCCACCATCTTGAACAACCTTATTCATGATTTGAAGTTCTTGTTTAGCAAGAGCTGTTTTATTTTTTATTGCATCAAGGCCTTGTGGAATATGTACTGTATATTGCATAAGCCCTTGAGCATTTTTACCCATGGGCTGTATGATTGCATTTTGTAGTGCTACTTGCTGTTTAGCAAGCTCTCTAATTAATCCGCCTTGTGTTTTTGTATGTTGCTGAAATGTCTGAAAATATTGCTTCAGCTTCATTTGGCCCTTGTCTAGGTTGGTGCCAAACTTTTCAACATCCGATGTTAAGGTAACAAAGTGTGATGCAAACTGACCAGTTCTTCTTAGGTTTTCACCAAAGGATCTGTTCATCGTAGCAACTTGACTTGCAAGTCTTGCATCCGACTGAATTACTTGTGCTTGAAGTTTTGCTAAAGAGGCCGTGACCTTATTGACATCTGCAATAAGACCTGAAAAATCTGCATTGGCAACTATGTTAGTTACAATATTTTCATCAGCCATTTATATTTATGTTACTCCTGTGTGTAGCCTAGACCTTCACCAATTCCAAACCCTGCTTGTGATGCCACATTTCCTTGTAAAGAAAGTATATCATCACCTGAAGCATTTATACCAAGAGCTTTTCTTTGTATATCTTCAAAAGTTTTTCCTTGTACCTTATCGTCTTCCTCATCTATATCTAGATCTATTCCTTTAAGACTTGCCGTAAACTTTCTGTCTTCCGACTTTTGTTTCTTAAAAGATTTCAATGTTTGAATAAGTTCTGGCATTGAAAGACTTTCTTCTAGTTCTTCGTAATTCTTCCAGTG
>Ga0214921_10003737_pt1 | contig 23017 bp, 12 predicted proteins | sample LL1505_MetaG_FD_177992 | JGI IMG/M metagenome (GOLD analysis project Ga0214921, IMG submission 177992) | Freshwater microbial communities from Lake Lanier, Atlanta, Georgia, United States - LL-1505 | ecosystem: Environmental > Aquatic > Freshwater > Lake | place: USA: Georgia | collected... | reverse complement strand
TTGAAAAATCAAAATATATATTGAAGGGATTATTAGATACAGACGGCTGTATTAAAAATGAATTAGTGTTAGATAGTACATCTTACAATTTAATTGAATGTACAAGATTTTTGGCTATGAAAATGGGAGTATTAACAAGCGGATATATTAGAAATAGAATAGGTGAATCACATGAAACTGTCCGTGGTATAATTGAAAACAAAAAAATTAGTTATGTTTTACGTATTCCAAAAACAGTGGAAATTTGTGATTTGATGGACATTCCATATGACGATAAACAATTTTTCAAATTTTTGAGATATAATGATGTATTACTAAGTCGCGTTCAAAAAATAACAACACATTCCTATAATGGAATTTTATATGACTTACAAATGAAAAATGAACATAATTATCTACTGCATAATGGCATTGTCCATAATGGGGGTGGCAAACGTAATGGCTCATTCGCAATCTATTTAGAACCTTGGCATGCAGACATTGAAATGTTTTTACAAATGAGGAAGAACCACGGCGATGAAGAATTAAAAGCCCGTGATTTATTCTATGCATTATGGATACCAGATTTGTTCATGGAAAGGGTCAAAACCGATGGTACATGGACTCTTATGTGTCCCGATGAATGTCCTGGTTTATCAGATGTATATGGCGAAGAATTCAATACATTGTATAAAAAATACGAAGAAAGTGGTAAAACCAGAAAAACTGTCAAGGCACGTGAGTTATGGTTTCAAATATTAGACGCCCAGATGGAAACCGGCACTCCATATTTATTATATAAAGATGCCTGCAACAAAAAATCAAACCAAAAAAATATTGGCACCATTAAGTCGAGCAACCTTTGTGTTGCACCAGAAACAACAATTTTAACCGACAAAGGACATCTTGAAATTAAAAGTTTAGAAGGACAATTTGTAAATGTATGGAATGGAGAAGAATTTAGCAATGTACAAGTATTTAAAACAGGTGAAAATCAAGAATTAATCGATGTATATACAAGCGATGGATGCAAGGTTACTTGCACTAAATATCATAAATTTTTTATACAAAACAGTTATTCCAAAAAATCAATTACAACTGTCGAGGCAAAAGACCTTAAACCTAATGACAAAATTATGAAATGTGAATATCCTGTTATTGACGGAAAACAAAAAATGTTATATCCATATACCCATGGGTTTTTCTGTGGAGATGGAACATATGGAAACAAAAATGAAGAAACAAGTCGTTGTAAATTCAAATGTTTGGATGGTCATTATTATTGTAAAAGACATATAGATTACGAAACTGAACATAGTATTGATAAATTACAAAATGATGAAAATATTGATAAAAATAGGTGCAATGGAATATCATATGAAAAAAAACCACTAATTTATTTGTATGATGAAAAAAAGAAATTATTGGAACATATGGAGTATAGAGGTACATTTGAAAATCAAAACAAAACTGTATTACAATTACCTCTTGATATAAAAGAAAAATTCTTTGTTCCAATGAACAATACGCTAAAAGATAAAATGGAATGGTTTTCAGGATATTGCGATGCAGATGGTTGTATTTTGAATAATCAAAACAATCAACAACTACAAATTTCATCTATTAGTAAGGATTTTTTAACGAATACAAAACTTATGTTACAAACTTGCGGTATAAATCCTAAAATTAGACAGATGAGAGACCATGCAACAAGTTATTTACCTGATGGAAAAGGTGGTAGTAAATATTTTGATACAAAACCATTATTCAGATTATTGATAACATCATGTGATTTAATCAAATTAGTAAATATTGGTTTTAAGCCAAAACGACTTGTAATATACGACTTAAATTTACCAAATCGTTCAGCAAATCAATTTATAAAAATTGAAAAAATAGTGGATGAAGGAAGAAGAGATGATACATATTGTTTTACAGAACCATTGCGTCACGCAGGTATTTTCAATGGAATATTAACATCGCAATGTACAGAAATTCTCGAATATTCAGACGATAAAGAAACCGCAGTTTGTAATTTGGCCAGTATCGCTCTCCCTGCTTTTATCGATAAAACCGTAAATCCACCAGTATTCAATTACGAAAAATTACACGAAATATCGAAAATTGTTACCTATAATTTGAACCGAATTATTGACGTCAATTTCTACCCAACCCCAAAAACCGAATTAAGTAATAAACGCCATAGACCAATTGGTATTGGAATCCAAGGTTTAGCCGACGTCTTCATGCAAATGAATTTGCCATTTGCATGCGATGAAGCTAAAAAAATGAATAAACAAATATTTGAAACGATTTATCATGCAGCATTAGAGCGTTCATGTGAAATAGCCAAAGTAGAAGGTCCATATGAGACATTCGAAGGGTCACCTGCACATAAAGGCGAATTACAATTCGATATGTGGGGAGTAGAGCCATGTACCCAACGATATGATTGGGCGCAGCTAAAAGAAGATATTAAAACTAATGGATTGCGTAATTCTCTATTACTCGCACCAATGCCTACTGCATCAACATCTCAAATTCTGGGATATAATGAATGTATCGAACCAATTACAAGTAATATTTATAGTAGAAGAACCATTGCAGGTGAATTCATATTGGCAAACAAATATTTGATGAATGATTTGATTGCATTGGATTTATGGAATGAAAAGATGAAAAACAATATTATAGCCAACCATGGTTCAATTCAACATATCGAATTTATACCACAAGAAATACGCGAGAAATATAAAACCGTTTGGGAAATACCAATGCGTAATTTGATTGATATGGCCGCGGACCGGGGCGCGTATATTTGCCAAAGTCAAAGTTTGAATTTATGGTTAGAAGACCCAAATTATTCCAATTTGACATCGATGCATTTTTATTCTTGGTCCAAAGGATTAAAAACCGGTATTTACTATTTGAGACGTAGAGGCCGTCATCAAGCACAGCAATTCACAATTGAACCGGAGAAAAGCAATGCGACAAGGGAAGAAGAAGAAATTTGCGAAATGTGTTCAGCCTAAAAATGCAACAAAATGTAAAATTACAAATATACATGTTTTGTAATTTTATATCTTTTCAAAACTCTTAATTAAATGCGATTCCGCGACTTCTGGGTCTATCTTCAATTGCACGTAATGGTCTACGCTTTATATCTAAAATTAGTTTACAGCCATAAAATGATATTCCTAATATTTGAAAGCCTAATGCAGTACCACTTGCAATAATTTTAAAGAATTGGTTTATAGCACTTTCAGTTTTTTTGCTTAAATCACCAAGCTCACTTGTAACATCGGTTATTAAATCATTATATGCATTGTATTTTGTTCGAATCATACGAACATATTCATTAATTTTTTTTCTAATAGAGATTATAATGTCTAATAATGGTAAATGACTATAAGATGACCAAAATACTTCTTTTACTGCACCTGCAATTATACTAATCGTTCCAATATAACTGGTGTCCTTGATTACGATTCCAGACATTTTTTTAAAGTTTTTTCGTCGTTCATCTTCTTGTATCTTATATTGTACAAAATAATCATCATTCAATAGTTCTCTTGCTAAATCATCGTTTTCAGGTTCTTCTAATTCATTAAAATAGTCTAACAATTCTTTGTATGTTTTTTTTGTTTGGGCTTTTTTGAGAATTTCGTTCAAACCATCATTTAAATCTTTTATTATAACATCTTTTGTATTACTATCAAGTAGTTCTATGTATGGTATAACTTCTTTAAAATTTTCCAAAGGATTTTCTGTATTTGTAAATAAATCCATAGGCATAGTTGAACCATAATTTGTTTGTATAATAGGATAGTTTTTTTCTTCTTCAATTTCTTCTTCTATAATTTTTGTTTTTTCGTCAAGGTTTACATAGTCTGTCCATTGAGCGGTTTTTCCAACTTCCATTGCAATTACAGGGTCTTCTAAGCATTTATATACTGCATTGAGATGACTGAAATCATCATAAACTTTATTACCTAATCCTAAAAATGCCATATCAACAAGTTTTTGAGCATTTGATTCAGGATTAACGTCATAATATTGTATGCATTTTTTCAATACATCACTATTCTCTGAAATATCTTTCATTTTATGGATTAAAGTAACTGTTTTTCCTTCTTTCATTTCATGAACTAAATTTCGTGTAGAAAAATAAAAATGATTACATTGTAATAGAAAATAAATCAAATTGGAAATGAATATAAGAGAAATTATTATTTTTCCCCATTCATTACCTCCTTTCATAATTTCATTTTTTGGAATATAACCAACTAAAAGCGTATTTAGTATATTACGAATCATATTTCCATCAATATTTTCATCATTTAACAATGTAACAATTAATCCAATGAGAACATCATTTTTATATGCACATGCACATATTATAGATGTAAAATATAAATCAATTGGATTAATATCTTTATAATATTTACCAACTGCATTTTCAGTATTTTCGAAAAATAAATTTGGGTTATTTGAAATTTCATTTACTAATTTCATATTTCTAGCTTTAAATTCGGCAAAAATACAACAAGTCATCTCAACAAACGGATATTTAGAAAGTAATTTATCATTTTTATTTTTTTCTAAAAATGATTTCATCAATTTGCGCTGAGTAGAATTTTTAAATAAATCTGATAAATCAGAATAATACGACATACCGATAGTATTAACTTGTTCTAAATCTATTTCTTTTGGAGTATTTCTGGAATTTTTTCTGGAATGCATGGAACTTTTAGGAGTATTTCTGGAATGCCTGGAATTTTTAGGAGTATTTCTGGAACTTTTAGGAGTATTTCTGGAATTTTTTCTGGAACTTTTAGGAGTATTTCTAGAATTTTTTCTGGAACGACGCTTTAATAGTGAATTCATATATTATATTCAAACATTTTTTTACAATAAAAATATGCAAACTATGTGCATATTTTTATTTTTATTTGAGTATTTTACATTTTCATATATTTTTCTACCCAAAATGCAAACTTACTATTATGAATATCCAATCCATGTCGCATTTTCAAATAACATCGTAAACAAACCAATGTATCCATCATTGAATTATGCAAATTTCGAGGAATTTGGCTAAATAAATGTTCGTATGTTTCTGACAATTTAGGGAATTTTTTATATGAATATGTATGCCCTTTTTTATCAATATTTGTCACTAATATACCGCAACTATGAATACTACTCATCATTGTGCAAAATTTTTCCATACCAAATTTATCAAATTCACTTTTAAACAATTTCAATATTTCTGGATTTCGTTGTAATAAAGCTTCACGGTTCCTTTCCAATTCAATTTGTATCATTCCGCTGTCAAAATCTAAGTTATGCGCTACAATACAATCACACTCTTTATATGCATAGTAGAACTGTTCCAATGCTTCTATTATTGGTATACCTTTATCACATATTTCTCGCGTAATATCGGTTAGTTCTGTTATTTTAGGTGAAATCGCAATATCCTGAGATATGTTAATGTATGCATTGTATCCGTCTTCAATTACATGGTCATACATATTGTATATTACATAACTCAATTGAATTATATGTGGACATTGTTCGATTGGAGGTGGTAATTTTGTTACAGGGTTGACTTTTGGAATTAGACCAGTGGTTTCAACGTCAAATATCAAGACTTTGCGATAACTGTGATAATTGGATGTGAACATTTCTATTGATTTTGATTGTGTTGTTATTTGCATTTTATTGAAAACTAAAAAAGAGTTTCAATTTTATGGTTTTTACTGGATTTTTACCTCTATACTAATGAAAAAATTGAAATTTTTTTATTCTACATAAAAATATTATACTGTATTATGAAAGCTACGTCAAATAGCTATAACGAATATGATGAAATTGTACCGTATTTGTTTATTGGAAATTTTCATGCATTGAAATACGCAAGTAAATTTGATTTTATTATCAATTGTAGTAACGATATTCCATTTCCGAAAAGTTGTTCAAATTGTTTGCGGATTTCAATCAATGATGACCCGATGGACTGCGATAAAATGTTGATTATTATGAAACGACTTGATGTTCTGGAAAAAATGCGAAATTTTGTTAAAAATAAACAACCGGTATTAGTTCATTGTTATGCTGGTATACAAAGATCTTGTGCGTTTGTCGCATGTTATTTGATGAAATATTATAATGTAAACCCAATTACTGCTATTAGCCAAATAAAAATGAAAAGACCGCATGCATTTGATGGCGGTGTTAATTTTCAAGATGCTTTGTATTCATTTTATCATGAAAACAATAAACCAATAAAAAATTGAAATAATTTGTGTCTTTTATATTGAACCAAACAATAAACCAAAGTATGAACCAAAATATGATTGAAACCCAGCGCGAATATATCAACATATTGTTGAAAGAAAAATATTATTTATCAGAAGAAAACAAATTGTTGCAAGAACGAGCTCGGCAAAATGAACTCTTGATTGATACTATGCAAGTGAAATATCTATCTTATTTAGATGATTATGCAAAAAACAGCATTGTATTGACCGAAAAAATCAAATTACTGGAAACTGAAATGGCCAATTTGAAAAAAGAATTGGAAAAAGAAAAAGAGAAAAATCTTCCGATTGGCGTCCGTATTAATGATTTAGACGAAGATGAAGACGATGAATGGGAATGGAAAACACACACCGAAAACAAAGAAAAATATTTGACAGAATTTATATACTTCAACCACGTGGGTCAACAAAAATATACTACAATCGAAACTCAAACCGATGACGATGACCATGGCTATGAATATTATGAATGTACAATCAACGACAACAGTACGATAAACGACAACAGTACGATAAACGACAACAGTACGATAAACGACAACAACAAAACAATATTTCCAGATTTATCATCTATCTTACAATATAGCGACGATGGTTTAGAAGAATATATTGACAAATACGATTCCTATTTGTTTGAACGATTTTGATAAAACGAAAAACAAAACAAAATACAAAAATACAAAAAATATATAAAAACTCTTCTGTATATATTTTTATATTACAATGGAAAATGAAAAATCGTGTATCACTTTTGTAACATCCTATATAAACATATACGAAACACATTATGACAATCGCGATGTTGAATGGAGAACACGACATTTTTCGGATATTATGAAAACTGGTATTCAACTCTATGTTTTTATTAGTCCAGAATACGAAGAGGTCATGACCGAAATTTCCAAAGATTACCCCAACGTGATATTGAAAACCATTGATTTCAAATCCATGGAAACATGCACCGATGCAATGAATTTGCAACCTGGAACGTGGGATTTACCAAGTTATCGTAACGAAGGTAAGGATACAAACGAATATATATTACTAATGAATGCAAAAACCGAATTCTTGAAAAAGGCGATTGATGTCAATCATTGGGGGTCCACTCATTTTTCATGGATAGATTTCAATATTGCCTATATTTTCAAAGAAAAGGAGAAGACGTTGGAATATTTACGTTTGTTAGCCTATCGTCAATATGCCGACAAATGTTTGACGATTCCTGGTTGTTGGGGATTATTACCACCCGATGATGTTGGTCGTGCATTTGATTTCATTCATTGGCGATTTTGTGGCGGGTTTTTCTTGGGAGACCGCGATTCCATTGTCCATTTTTACGATTTGTATAGACAATATTTCCCCGAGTTTTTGAAAGAAAGTCATCGCCTTGTTTGGGAAGTGAATTTCTGGGCATGGTTAGAGGCAAAATGTGATTGGCATCCAACGTGGTTTTTGGCCGGTCACGATGACACCATCATATTCATGTCCGCCGACATTTTCACGAAAAAACTATACGATGTTGCCACATTTGAAGAATATGAATATCCACATATACACGAATATTACCCAACATCAGCATCATATGTATATCATCATGGAAGACATTTACTAAATACACGATATGTAAGCTATTGGTTGATGGATAACGGTGCTTACTATTTTCCAAATCCTGACCGTATTATTAATAATAAAAATTTGATTTCGGAATTGGATGATAATATGCAGCCAATGGCTTTTTATGAAATGACGGAAAATATTGATATGCCATGTTCTGAAACAACATTTTCACGAGGTTTAGAAGATATTCGATTATACAGTATAAATGGTTTAGTCAAATTCATTGCAACAACGGTTAGTTATTCATTGAATGGTCGTAATATGATGATGAATGGTATCTATGATGTTGATACATGTGAATATAGTGATTGTAAGATATTGAAACCACCGGGTGGCGATAGTTGGTGCGAAAAGAATTGGATACCTGTGGTTATTAAAGGCGCTGTTGACGAAGACACTGACGCTGACGAAGAATATTTTATTTATAAATGGTGGCCATTGGAAGTCGGGAAAGTGAACCCAGAGACAAATACACTGGAAATCGTGCATAGTTATCCAATACAATCGCCATTGTTTCACAAAGTCCGCGGGTCCGCACCGTTCGTGGAAACCGACGCGGGGTTATTGGGAATAGTACATTTGAGTGAAGAACATTATCCGCGACATTATTATCATATTATGGTATTATTGGATAAAGAAACATTTAGGCCGATTAAATATTCACGTACATTTTGTTTTAGAACGCTGGGAGTAGAATTTTGTGTAGGAATGCGAATTTTAGGCGAAAAGTATTTATTTTGGATATCGCGACATGATAGAGACCCAATGCTGGTTCGCGTGGATATGGCGGAAATACCGTTGTTGTTTGATTTTATTTGATTTTTATGGATTTTGTTTTTTTGTTTTTTTGTTTTGAAGGGTAAAATTATATAAAATCCTTAATATATAGTATTTTATATAATGCCGGAATGGGATGACAAATGGAATGAATATAGTGATATGTTGTTTGCGGTAGATGGTAGTCAAAATATTCTTGGCACATTTTTTTCAAAAGGTGTTTTTACTGTTAATAGTAATAATACAATAACCAGTAAGAATCATATAATGTGGTTAAATGCAAACGAACAAGGAGACCAATATGATTATAGTAATAGTAATATTGAAAAACTTAAATCAATTAAATTTTTATATAAATATAATATCGATGGAACGAATCATGATGTAAATAACCCAATAGCAATAAATAATGGTATTGAATTGAAATCAAATATGATTAACATGAATCCATCAACATCAAGGTCATCTTCTAGTACAAGTCCTATACAAGGTTCAAATAAAGAACCAGTTGTATTACCAATTAATAAACTGAAAAAAAGAGATGATATATTAAATACTGAAACTATTTTGAGAACTGTATTAGAAAATTTATTAAATAAAGCATTTGGAGGAGGAAAAATAAAAGGAGGAGCTGGTGAAGATGACGAAATTTCAAATAGAGAAAATTTGATTAAATCATTATATATTCCAGTAATCAATAAAATTATTTATAACCCGGTTTTTTATAAATTAACATCTTTAAAAGAAAAACAATTTTTAGGAATGTTTGATAATTCTACTATTTTATATACTGGTCAACAAAACAATAATAAACTTGAAATATTTGAAGATTTTCAAACAATTATAACAGAACTGATTAGTTTTATGTATATAGATATTACTGATTTGAATGTAAGAGTTTCAAATATTAATTTATTAGAAATTTTTAGAAAAGAATATGATATAAAAATGTATGAAAAATATTCAAAGAACTACCATGATTTAATCAACCCAAATGAAGAAAAAGATGAAACAAAAATTATTATATATATATCAGAATTTATCAATTTATTATCAAACTTGTTAGTCCAAAACAAAAACGATAAAAATTTTAAGCTAATTGAAAAAGATTTATATGAAAGAATAACAGACATTATAATTAAACATTGTACAATAATTCCAAATATTAATAAATATTTGGATTATTTCAATAATGAAAAAAATAGTCAATTCCGCGACAAAATAGATGACCTTATCAAAGAAAATAATGATGACAATATTATCACATATCTGAAAATAAGAAATACTGATAAGGAACAATGGAATGAAAGATTCAATTTATCTTTGAATGATACAAATATAAGAATTGATTATTGTGATGATAATTTTCCATATTATGTAAAAGATGGCAATGAATATAAATTAAGTAAAGATATAGAATCCAATGATGAAAAATTCGATGCCAACTCGGATGTCAACATGGCAAACGTGAAAAAATATGACTACAATTATTTATTTGGACAATTCAATAAAATATTCAAACCAGCTATCAAGAATAAAGACATCGCTAATAATATGGATACTATTATTAATAAAATAGAAAATAATAAACCGGTATTCATGATAGGATATGGTGCAAGTGGTGCAGGAAAAACTTCTTCTTTAATTTATTTAAATAAGACATTAGAGGATGGGACCGTATTGAAAGAAGAAGGTATTTTATTGAATTTATGTAACATATTTGCAGGAGAAAAATATAAATATACCAATATTGAATTGCAATGTAAAGAATTTTATCATTCATCCGGACAAAGTAATGACCCTCTTATAAAAACAGTTCCAAAAACAGGTCCAATTGAATTTGTGTATGATAGTGGAAAAGGAAGTTTTTTATTAAAATCACTATACAGCCATTCAAATATTCATCCATACAGACATAAAAATATAGCAGAACCTAAAATAAATGAAAACAATAAAAAAGAAGATAAGACAGAACATAAGACAGGAGATAAGACAGAAGATAAGACAGAAGATAAGACAGAACATAAGACAGGAGATAAGACAGGAGATAAGACAGAAGATAAGACAGAACATAAGACAGGAGATAAGACAGGAGATAAGACAGAAGATAAGACAGAAGATAAGACAGAACATAAGACAGGAGATATAAAAGAAGAAGAAGAAGAAGAAGAAAGTGACAATAACAGTTTTAGTGGAGGAAATCAAAAAGAATTTCCTGCTAAAACACCATTAGGAGAAGTAATTATATACTTGATAGATACTGACCGTTTTGTAAAAGCAACTACGAACAATCCAAATAGTTCTCGTAGTCATACGTTGGTTTTTGTGAAATTGATAAAAAATGAAGGTGAAAAAAAAGAAGAGAGAACTATAATAATTGGTGACTTTGCTGGTGTAGAAAATAAATTTGCATGCAGTGACGATAAAACCATAAAAGCTTTTTTGAATGTAAAACGTGATAATGTTAAAGGTGCTGATGGTAAACCTGTACTATATTACAGCACAGAAGCAATTGAAGGTAATCCTGACCCAATTGATAATAATGATACTATTGTTCAATCATCCACAGAAAATAGTAAGTGTATGGAAGAAAAAGAAGAAATATATGATTTTGATAAACCAGTGGTACGAGATTCTTGGAATTTTAGCAAAGATGTAAAAAATGATTTGAATACTCCTGTAATTGAGAATACTCCTGTAATTGAAGGTAATCCTAGTAAATTGAAATTTTATATAGACGTTATACAAAAATCAGGGTTATCAAAAGAGGTTTTAATTGACAGTTTGACATTTATCAAAGATAATTATACTAGTATAACACATGGTGGAATAGTAAAGAAATTATTAGAAAAAGAAGGATATCTACCAGATGAATCAAAAATAGAAATTTTTGAAAAGGCAAGAAAATATTTTTTAGGAATAATGAAAAAAACAGAAAGTAAGTATTTAAAAAAAACAGAAAATAAAGAAACATATGATAAAGCAAAAAAATATTTAGAAATTTTAAATAATAATGAAAGTTATTTAGAAAAAATAGATCGTGATTTATTAAAATTAGTAGAGTCCGAGTTTACACCTAAAACTAATTTGATTAGCGAAATAACATCATATATTGAAAAAAACAAAATTGAATTGAATCAAACAAATTATTTTGAAAATGGTTTAATAAGAATAAACGGTAAAAAAAATACAATTTATAACCATATATCTACACTATCAGAATCGAACAAAGCATTATTTGATGCATACTCCGGTGTTTTTAATGATAATAAAACCGATGTATCAAGTGGTCATACTACTCCAATTGCAATAAAAATTGATGATGGTGCAGAACAACTTTTAACAATGTATAAGAATACGTTAGACGAATTTTCAACAAGTATTACTAAACCTGTAAATAAAGCCATAAATAGTTCAATCTTTAAACAAGTGTGTTCTTTTGATATTACGAAATTTGTTCCTTTCGTTGAAGCATACAACACATTAAAAGAATATATAAATACTAACCTTATAAACAAATTTTTTACTGTTTTAAAAGGACATAAAGATAGAAAAGACGAATTGAACAAATTTGTAAATAGTTTTACAAATGTCAATTATAGTGGAATAACACAAATTACATTATTCAAAAAAAATAGTGGACCCGAACTAACCATCGTAAACATTAAGGATATAAACGAAAAACTGCAAAAAATGTTAATACCATTTACAAAAGGAATGAGTATAGAATATGAAAATTTAACTAACTTCTCAAAATCATTAAGTGATAAAAATATAACTTCTCAATTATTACAAGATATGATTAGCAAAATTGGTAATGGTAATGGTAATAGTAATGATAATGGATTATTTGAAAAAGTCAAAGAAATTGAAGAAGAAACAAAATGCAGAATAGCCAATGCAAAAGTAATTTGCGAAAACAGAACAAATGAAGGTGTATTTATAAATAAATCATTAGAAGGTGTAAGAAATGTAATAAAAAAAATATTGTTTGAAAAAAATAAAGATTCTATTAACATATCGCCTAATTTTATAAATATTTGTTTGAAAAATTATTGTCCGCAAGGTAGTAATTGTTTCAAATTTGATGGTTTTTCATTTGATGATAACGGAAATGATACAGGTTCAGTTATTTTCAATGAAATTTTTGAATATTTGAAAATTGATAATTATACAATACAAAAAATGTATCAAGAAATTATCGTAAGTATTTTTTGCGTTTTCAATATATCAAGAGAAGCCAATAATCCACCACCAACCCCATATATCGATATAAATAGATTAAAATCATTATTCTATTATCAGAATATTTTGGATGATGGTCCTATACAAAAGTCGGAAGAATCAAAAGATGAAGAATCAAAAGATGAAGAATCAAAAGATGGAGAACAAAAAAATGAAGAACAAAAAAATGAAGAATCAGATAAAAAGAGCATAAAACAAGAGTTTATTATTGAATGTAAAAACGTAATACAAAAAATAGATTCTTTCAAAGATAAAGTATCAGAATTGTATGATATTACTTTTAAACTAAATAAAACAGTAATAAATGAATTTATAAGTGTTGTAACCGCATTTGTAACTCCAAAAGAAAATTTTTTACAAACATACGACAGAAAATATAAAAACGATATTCAAAATTTTATAAACATAATTGATAATAATAATGCAGTATCGGCAATAGGGACTTTGGAGTTTTTAGACCAAATTGCAAAATTCAATACGGTAAAAACGATATGCAGTACAAGCGACAAAAATATTACAAATGATATTTTTACTACTTATGAAAAAAAAATTTCAATGAAACCATTGTATAAAAAATAAATGTTGTGGTATTATAATATTAATTTAAATAATAATGTCTATGTTTACAAAAAACAATGTTGAAAAATTAAAAATTTTATATGATAGAAAGGCAATGTTGGTGAAATTTTCAAATTTTATTTCAGATTTCAAAAAATATGATTTAGAGCAAAGAATCAAGAAAACTGCTTTAAAAGTTTTCGAAAAAAATATAAGCCATCATGCTTTTGCTAGTAAGTTAACCAAAAATTTAGGGTTTCCTACATCTTATAGGCCATATTCAAATAATGATAATATATTAACTAAAATAAGGGTTTTAGTTGAAAATTTTAAAAAATATGATTTAGAAAAAAGAATACCAAAAATGGCAATTGATGCAGTTAAACATGAATTAATACCTGAACAAATAAAAGAAACTGCTGTTCAAGATTTGAAAGCAAAAATACTAGAAGAATCAAACAAAAAAAAAGGAGACATATCCGAAAAAATAAAACAACTGGCAATTGATGCAGTTAAACATGAATTAATACCTGAACAAATAAAAGAAACTGCTATTCAAGGTTTGAAAGCAAAAATACTAGAAGAATCAAACAAAAAAAAAGGAGACATATCCGAAAAAATAAAACAACTGGCAATTGATGCAGTTAAACATGAATTAATACCTGAACAAATAAAAGAAACTGCTATTCAAGGTTTGAAAGTAAAAATACTAAAAGAATCAAAATCAAAACAAAAAAAAGAAATAATTAAATTTTTTATCTCAATACATTTACCATTAATCAAAACAATAATTGCAATCAAAACCGCGGCAATCAATGCGGTGAAAAATAGTACGACTACAAAATCAATTGACGAACAACTTCAAGATTTGCTCGTTGAACTTGAAGATTATAACAAAATCATGAATGATACAACCAAAACCAAAGACGAGCGAAAAAACGCCGAAGAAGAAAGAAAGAAGACACTAGAAGCCTATAAAAAATTAGTAAAGACAATACCAGATAAAGATAAAAAAATTGCTGCACTTGAAATACTATTGGAAAAATCTGAACAATCAAACAATTCGAATAAAGAATCTAATGTTCGATTGCAAACCGAAATAGTGGAATTAAAACAAACCAATTTACAAAACGAATTAAAAAATGTTGCTATAAACAAGGTATTATCATCATTGCCCAAAGTCGCCGAGCCAAAGATTGATGTAAAACCTTTAATCGAAAATGTTGCGATAAACAAAGTGAAAGATGCACTCAATTATGCAGTCATAAATGATTTGAAAACTAAAATTGCAGAAAGTGAAACCAAATTAAAGAGTTCAATTGAGGCAAATGTAAAAAGAGATTTAGAAGAAATCGCGATAAAAACTGTCGAAAGCGCAACGACTGGAAGCGCAAAGACAGCACCAGGAACTAGTACGGGTCCTAATATTGAAAACGATTTGAAAAATGCTGCCATTAATGCACTCTATCGCGCGTTATTAGGCGTACCCAGAGAAACAATAAAACCAATTGATATTACAAAACCACAAGATAAATTTGATATATTAATTACTGACAAAACGTATGACTATAAGGATGGAAAACAAACAGAAAATACCGGATTAACAAAGTACGATATTATTTTAGCAAATTTAGCAAAATAATAGAAAAAAAATATTTAGGGAAAATATTGGATTGGGTTAGAATAAAATGTTGTATTAATATATATTGAAAAGAAGAAGATGGCAGAAACCTTTGATAAAATAGAAGATTTAAAAGTAAAAGTTGAAATTACACCAAAAAACAATAAAGGGACCCTTGAATTTGAGGCAGTAATACTACCAGGGACAAAAGCAAAAGTATTAGCCGCGCTTGCAGAGGTCTCAAAAGATGCAAGCATACTTGATGCTTTAAGTACTACACCTATAACAATGGCAGGCGGTTCATCATCACAATCATCAAGAGGCGGAAAATCAAGAAAAGGTAAAAGATCAAAGGGTGGAAAATCAAAAAAAGCCAGAAAATCCCTACGTAGAAAATAAACACCCAATAAAAAATCAAATCCGTTATGTTTTGATTTTTTATATTTAGACATTTCATCGCGACTACTTCACGGACAATTTAGTAACATTATATATATAATTTAATTATGGCAGCTTTTTCAAAAAAAATAGATGAAGATTTAAATCAAGAAATAAAAGAAATAGAAGAACAATTTTTAAAAGAATTATACAATTTGAAATTAGAAGATTTAGAATATTTAGAAAAAGTAGCAGCATTAAAAGATATAGATGATTCTATTTTAAACATTTTCAAAAAAACAAATAGTATAGTGAATGCAGAAAACAAACACCTAGACGCGATATACAATAAATTAAATACACAGACTTTATCTTCATCAGCATCATCGGTATCATCATCAACATCATCGGTAGCATCATCATCATCACAACCATCTTCACAACCATCTTCACAACCATCTTCACAACCATCATCACCAAGATCATTATTATCATCATCATCATCATCATTATCATCATCAGCCGTATCATCTCGTGCATCAAGCCCTGTTAATATACAAGAAGGTTTGAAAAAAGTTGCAACCGATAAAGTAATAACAAGTGTTGTTGAAAATAATGTCCAAAACACCGCAAAAGATGTTGTAACATCTGAGGTTGTTAAAACCAATATAGAAGGTATTGCGACAAATACTGTGAAAAAATTAGTAGGTGAACCCATTGTACAATCAAATGATTTAGAAGAGCAAATCAAAAATAAAGCAATTGAATTAGTAAAACAATATAGCATTGAATATCAATATGCGGGTGACCCCCCAAGAAAACAAGTGGGTATTCAAAATAGTACAGGTAGTCAATGTTATGCAAATGCTTCAATACAAATGTTATATTCATTACCGTATTATAGAAATTATTATAGTAAAAAAATAGATGCAATTAATTACCCGGATACTACCGAATCGGATATTTCACGATTATTTAAAGTTATTAATCGAACAGAACAAAAAAAATCAGCGGAAGCACCTTCATATAGTTTGAGTGGAAAAACGTGTCCATTGATTATTAAAGAGATGGTAACCAACAAACAAAATAACATTAGACAAGAAGATGCGCCTGAATATATAGGATATATTTTTAAATATATTCATCAAGAACCTATTAAATATACAATAAAAACTCTAAATACATGTTCTAATGGAAAAAACTACTTTTTAGATAAGAATATAAAAGGTGAAGATAAAAATGAAAATATTATTACATTACAAATAAATGGCAATAATATTGAAAATTGTATGGATGTATATGTAAATGAAAAAATACCATATGATGAATCACATACAACTGCAATAAAAAAATTAATAATAGAAAATTTGGATAAAACAATAAGAATATTACAAAAACAAATACCCGTAAATGTAAATTCAAATAAACAGGATATTACAATGATACAAAATGTAAATTTTATAGCTAATGGAACTATTTCCAAAAATTTGATTACCGAAGAAGCATCCTTAAAAAAAACCATATTTGAATCATTGAAAGAATCTGATAACACAATAAATATTGCTAAATTTAACAAATATATAACTTATAACAAATACAGTTACTATTACACAATATCGAATGGTAATAACTATAAAGAAAATAACTATATAGAAGGTTGTGCTAATTATAATTTAGATCAACAATTTAATAGTGTTGATGAGTTTAAAAAATTTTTGAATAATACCGATTATTTAGTAGGTTCGACTGGTAAAAAAATTGTCATTAACATTCCGCCAGAAAATAGATATTTATTTATTCATTTAAAAAGGTTTAATGATTTTCTTGAAAAAATCAATACTGATGTGGAACCAAATAAAACCCTAATAATAGGTGGTGTAAAATACACATTATCTGGCGTAATAGTTCATATAGGAATAACACTTGATGGAGGCCATTACATTTTCATTCAATGTGATAAAGACGGAGCTTTTACTACAATATATGATGATGCGAGTGTTAGCCAGTTCGATGAATTTCAACAATACAATACAGATTTCATAAAAAAAAATGGATATGTATTTACCTACACAAGATATCCAGTTGACCAACCCACGTAGACAAAAAAATATTACTAAAAATATTCACGGAATCCAAAAAACGAATAGATGAATTTAATAAATACAACATCTAATCCTCCATAAATTCGCCAATTCGGCCTATCCAAACATTGCCCATGTCATTTTCATAAGTGACATCTTCATTCGTATTCAAATACAAGACGCTGTCTACTTTCGAACTTCGTAACAGCCATCTGTCGTGATATTTTTTGCATTTTTCTAAATATTCCAGAGGAATGACGGCTTCGCCGCTGCGACCCCGTTTGCCAATGCGTCTTGCACATACTTCTGCGTCGGAGTCAATATAAATATACCCTGACACTGGATACGCGCCCGAATATTCGTCATATATTTTTTTATAAATTTGGTAGCAAACGTCTTCGATGACCCCGTCGTCATATAACATCTTGGCGAAAATTTGGCAATCGGCATCCAGCGACCTTTCGCAAATAATGATACGGCATTCGGGATTTTCGCGAACAGCCTTTGCAATCGCCGAATAACGAGTAATGTAGGCCATTACTTGGAATGGAAATGCATATTTCGCGGAATCCGCATAGAATTTTTGTAAGATATTTTCACCGTATGCATCGCGGACTTCTTCCCAGACATCGACTGGTTCTTTTATGAAAACGACGGTTTCATCGCCGGCATATTTTTCTTCTAATTTTGATAAGATTGTAGTCTTACCTGTACCGATATTTCCTTCAATACTGATAATTTTAGGCATTTTGGTTTGGTTCATTTTGTTCATTTTATTAAATATCTATTTAATAAAATATGGTTTAGTTGTTTTGATTTCAATTTTTTGCTTGTTTGAATGGGGAAGTTTATATATTTATATATTATATAATTGTATTTTTCTATGGCATCTTTTCTTGGTCCTGGTCTTGGTGATGAACCTGATAATCCTTATGTTGCATATAATCGAGAATATTCAGGAGATACAGATTACAATATAATAGAAGACGAATTATGTGGAATTGCACAAATGGACGCCTGGCACGATCATCATAATATTCCAGGATTAAAAGCTCATGCTATTAAAGATGGTGTAAATAAGTACACAACTAAACCATGCGATAAACCAGCAAACGATGAAGACGATTTTTTGTTTCAAAAAATAACAAAAAATAAACAATATAACAAATATTGTAGAGTACCATCTGATATTGTATTTGAGGTAAGGGGTAATATTTTGAAAAATGTACAAATAGGTGGAACCGATGTAGATTCAGTATATGAATTCATGAGCGATAATATATTACAAGAAATATTTACACCAATGGTATTATTTAGATATAATGTATTGTATTGTGATACAAAAGTTGATACTGGTTATTCAAAAATACAAGCAGCTTTGAATTCACAAGGTATATTTGATGACTATTTTTTAATAAAAGATACTGCTAAAAGTAATTATCCAGATGATTTAAAAAAAACAGGTAATGTTATTGTAGGAGACTCCTTAAACAATCCAAATCAAAAAGTGACTTCTTTACTAACCGCACAGGGTATATATGACCCCGGCCCGACGACAACTCCATACACACCATCCGGCGCTGAATATGGATTCAAAGACGCCAATACTAAATCTAAATTTGGGATAATAGATTTTGGTAATTCAATCGAAAGTATTACAGAATATCCAAGATGGGTACGTGATGAACCATACAAAAAATATCACAAATTTGAAAGTTTATTGTATTCAAAATATAATAATATAATGGTTGGTAGTACAGATGGTGCTGAAACGAATGTTAAAAAATATATAACTGAAACAAATTCAACATTTTATATAAATGACAATAACAACGTGTTTTATGTTAATAAAACAAATTCAGATAAAGCAACAGAGTTAGCAGAATTAGTTTTAACTGAAAAACTCGAAAAAATAGGTTCACATAGGTTTCCGCCTGGAACACAATTTCCATTTCCAGAGGCTACACATATTATTACTCAAAGTGGCGGGAAAAAATTTTTTTCAAAAAAAGTGGGAGATAATTCACAATTGAATAAAACATTATGCCCAAAAATTTATTATAAAGAATTAAATGTTGAAGAAGGTCGTGAGATATTAGAAAATAAAGTGACAAACGGTATACATGGATTCGTATCATTCGACCGTGTAGCAATTGTCACTTCGTTATTTCATGGTTCCCCAATTGTTATATTTAGTACTACTAATGGATTTGTTATTTTTATAAGTAAAAATTTGATAAATAAAATATCAAGTCCTGCAACAATATACGAAAAAACTTATAAAGAATTTGAAACAAAAAAACAAAAAATAACCCAAATGTATAATGAGCATCAAACTTTCTATGCCTTAATTTCTAGATTAAATACATTAGAAAGTACATTAAATACTAATAAAGCTTCATTAATTGGATTTTTGAATAGTGTAAATATCAGCTTTACTGAAAAAGTAAATGCTATTCATGCAGTAGCAAGAGGACGTTCTAGTGTAAAATCTGATAGCTATGATAGAGAGTATAAACTATGGTTGTCAAAATTATATATTTATAATCAACTTGGTAATGCTTTTGGAAATTTGAAAAAAAATGATGTTCTAAGTGGTAATAGTTTGGAACAGTTATTTAATGATGCAATTGCAATAGATACTATATCTGATTATGCAAATATAAAAGTAGATTACGATGATTATAATTCACGTAAAACTGGTGATGTTCCCGCTAACGATAATGATATAATTATTAATATAAAGACAATCAATGAAAAAATCATAATATTGGATGATAATATTAAAAAATTTACTATTTTGAACAATTATTTGGATGAAATCAAATTAATTAATAATATATATATTACAGAAATTACCAAATATAAATTTGAAACTATATTAGCCTTGAATACAAACGTTAATGATGAAAAAATAATAAATAAATATTTAAAAGAACAAAATCCTCAAATAGCCGATAGTATATCAGGTGCCAATATATCAGCAGGTTTTCAAAATCCATCATGCGCTTCAAGTTTATTTAGTTTTTTTGGTTCAAGTAAAATGCCACATTTTGGTCCAATTCATGAAATATGTAAATATTATCAATATATACCAAATACTATTATTGATTCTTATAAAAATTTTTTAGAAAAAATTAAGAGTATTAGTAATGTATCATTATATGAAAAACAATTAACCTATTTAAGAGATAAAATAACAAAGGATGGTGGTGATAGTAATGATAGTGACGAACATATATTAAATCTATCGGATGAAACTAGAACAAATATAAGTCGTTGTTATAATGCTGCATTAGCTATTCAATCAGGAGGAGAAAAACCAAGAAAAAAAATTAAAATAGAAGATTTTAATTTGCAGGAATATCTTGAATTTAATTCTTTTGTTTGTATTTTACAATTTTATTCGTATATTATACAATATTATTCACGATATAATTTTAATATTCAAATAATTAACGATATTATAACACATGGGTTATCCAGTAGCATTATTAAACAAGAAAATGGAAATATAATTGGATGTAATGAGATAATTAATAATGAAATTTTAAAAAAATTAAGTATTGAAACATTCACAATAAGTATTGAAACATTCACAAAGTTACAACAAGATTTACATAGAATAACAAATTTATATGTAAATAATACATTCAATGAAATAACAAGTTATAATTTATTTGTGAATAATATTGTCGGATTATTCAATATTAAATTATTCAAGCTTATAATACTAACATTAATTAAGAATAATGTTTATACTAAAGATGTTATTAATAAAAGAAATCGTGTTCATGATGATGATCATGATATAAAACTAACATCTTTTGCAAAGGAAGAAATTCAGATTCAAATTGATGAAATGGTAAACTACATTAATAGAAATAAACAAAATGCATATAAAAATTATTATAGTTTTATTTCTTTCAAAACTAACATAATTGATGTTATAGAGAATCAACCTGAAAAAACTCAACTAATTAAACAAATTGAAGTATTATATGAAATAACTAATACAAGGGATTCAAAAATTAACGGTTTGATAAATGAGTTAAATACCATACCAGCAAATGAAATTACAACGGCTAGAAATCCTAGCACTATATCAGAAGATATATCAAAAGATATATCAGAACATATAAAAAACAGTATTAATAATATAAATAATACCATCACTATATCACGCCATATAATAGACATTATTGATAATATAAATAATACCAGCACTATATCAAATCGTATAATAAACATTGTTAATGATATAAATAATACCAGCGATATAGATGATATTTTTATAGATTATTTCGATAAATACATAAATAGTGACCAATTAATGCAACGACCGGGTCAACAACGGTCTGTAATACAACACATAGCCCCCCTAAGTGTATTTTCAAAAAATTTGGGAAAACGAACACTCCAAACATCAGTTATAGTTGGAGGTAATTCAAAAAAAAACAGAAGAACAAAAAAGAAAACATCCAAATCTAATAAAAAAAATACTCGTAAATCCCATCCTAAAAAAACAAATAAGAGAACAAAACGAAAGTCTTCAAAATAAAATCTAAAAACGAAAAATCCTATGTCAACAACAAACTGTTTGAAAAAGTCTTCAAAACACGGTATTTTAACATGTCCGGTTCTCGACCATTCGTTGGAAATTCTTTATTTCCATAAATATCTTGTAACAATAGCCATTCGAAGAGCCCCCCGGGATAAATATAAATATTACTGAATCCTAATCCACGTAATTGATTGTATTTAATATCTACGCTAGAATCCGACGTATTTTTACCATAAATCAAGAAAGTTCTCGAATTGAACTCAAATTTATCCAATAAATCATTCACCATCTTTTCTTCCAAATCGAATTGTACCGTATTTTTAATAAGACAGGATTGTTCATTTATTCCCAATGTATTAATCAGTATATATTTATCGGGATTCTGTATTGCAAATTTAATATCTTCAAATCCGATTTTTATTGCGACATTCGGTGTAAACCAATTTTTGAACATTATCTACTATGAATATACCTAAATATTTATGCCATTTTACGCGAAAATGTGTAGAATGTTCTCCATTTTCTTTGAAAAAAACTGGTAAACTGACAAAAAATAGAAAATTGAATATATTTATTGTAAAAATAATAAATATATCATAAACTAATACAACAATGGATCTAACCCAAAGCAAATTATCGAGAACCGAATGGAACAGTATTGAAGTTCCGGTTTCACAAAGTGAAAAAGAAATATTGAAATTGATTGATGACGGATTCAATAATGTCAATATCAAATACAACAGCAATCAGTCATTGCTATCCATCATCAAAATCGATAAAAATGAAGAAATTGAGGCCTTTCTTTATACCAAATATTTCGAAGAAAAATTCAAAAAAATAAAAACACAATATGAATCATCAAACCGCGGCG
>Ga0214921_10003734_pt1 | contig 23024 bp, 30 predicted proteins | sample LL1505_MetaG_FD_177992 | JGI IMG/M metagenome (GOLD analysis project Ga0214921, IMG submission 177992) | Freshwater microbial communities from Lake Lanier, Atlanta, Georgia, United States - LL-1505 | ecosystem: Environmental > Aquatic > Freshwater > Lake | place: USA: Georgia | collected... | reverse complement strand
TGGGTGGAGGTGTTCAGACGATTCAGCCCAGAGGTTGTCAGAGCCCCACAGATTGTGCTTCTGACAATTCGAAATTAATCCGTTAGGACCAACAACTGCTGCAGAATTGTAGAGTTTTCCCTCGTATGTCTCGACGTATCCGAACACGATGTGCGTGTTGAAGCGACGAGCGAGAGGAACGAACGCCTCAGTCTGGTATCCGTTCCTCTCCTGCGCACAGTCTGCAGCCTCGCGCTTGTCGTTGAGGACATAACCGCTTGTGCACAGCTCTGGGAGGACGACCAGAGCTGCACCTTTTGCGGCGGCCTCAAAGGTAAGCTGTGTAGCCATCTGAAGGTTAGCATACACGTCAAGAAGCTTGGGTTGAAACTGTACTGCAGCTACGATGGGATTATTCATTTCTTCTGCCTTGCCATGTGTTTTCTGACGCGTGCTGTGTCCTGCTCCTCGGTTTCCATGTTATGGATACCGGCTTTCCTACTGGGGTTGGCATCGGCAGAAAGCGTCTGAGCTTCGTCACTACCAACTGGTCAGAAATACAGATACTTTGTTGAGGGAAACCAGTCGTAGATTCCTTGCGCCGTGTGGACGACCTTGTGGCCCGGGTCTTCTGTGTCCTGCCACCTGAGCGGTCCGCTCGGGTCTTGGGCGATTTAGGGACTAAGCCTTCTAGATCTTCGTCTTCTTCGTCTTCCGCCCAATTTTTTTCCCACCATGCAGGAGATTCAGCGATCACTTCACGAATGACTTGTCTGAGTTCCGTTACCGTGAGCTTCATGATTGAATCTTTCAACCCTTGAAGTTCTTGAAACCGGGCAATTCTTCTACGTGATCTGGTCTTGACTTCAAAATCTCAACTTCTTCGTCAGACAACTCTCCTGAACTCTTCAAGTAATCAATGTATTTGTTAACTTTATCGCTTACCCTGGCTGTTGAATCCAGTGAATTTAAAAGTTTAGCTCTGGCAGCTTTTGGATCCACAGCCTCTTCAACAGGTTCGTTCGGCTGCTGGCCGCCGAGCTTCTCGTGACGCTTCTGTGCCCTTGTTAGCCGCTTATCAAGCTTCTCCCTGAATTCAGGCCAGGAAGCAATTACTTCAGGATTGTTTTTTAACTCTTCGATCTCTTCAGGAGTAAAGGTAGAATCAACTGTGTCATCATCGTCGTCGTCGTCCTCAAGAAAATCAATAGTGTCCTTTAAGGTTGTTAGAACAATGATGTCGAGCTCATCCTCAGGAATTGTGAGCCTGTACTTTATTTTGTTTAGAATTCTTTCGACGGCCTGCTTAGCTCCTGATTCAGTAGCATATCCCATCTCTTCAGCTATTTCTTTAAAAGATGAACCTCCGACATCTGTCTGCATGACATTCTTTCGGGTTCTTCCAACTGCAGGCTCATCTGATCTCATCATCTCTGCAGATTCAGCATCCTTAATTGTTTTATCGAGTGACTGGTGGATACCTGCCTTCAATTTCTCGAATTTTCTAGTGGCTTCTCCACCTGCGACACCTGCAGGATATCTCGTAGGAGTGATCTCTCGTGGGTTCGTGACAGGACCGACAGGAACATCCTTAAATTTTCTTGACGGTTTAGCTTCTGCAATTATCTTTCTGATGGCAAGTCTGATAGTCTCTTCGACCTTTTTGTCACTCTTCATGTCTTTATCCTCTTGTGATTTCTCTATGACGTCTCTCATCGCATTAAAAATTTCTTCGGAATGATCATCCGAAATTCCGTTAATCATGTCGGATATAGCAGCCCTCAGCTCATTCCTGTTTGAAGGCTTAAAATTGGGATTCGCTGGGTCTGTCATGGAAGCAGAAGGATCAACAACAGCTGAAACAGATACAGGAGAGCCTGATGGTTCTGTCGTCGACTGCCAACCTACTCTTGGGTTCATCGTCTCCCTGATAAGTGCCCTAACTGCTTCTTCGCTGACAATATATTTCATGACTTGCCTGAATCTGTCCAGCGACGACCAAAATATAGGCCGAGGCTCGGAATTAAATATGCACTAGCTGCACCAGAGTCAAAAGGCCTAATAGCCACCGGGCCTATTTTTTCAAAAATCGACACAACATAGATTATGGTCGTTATAAAGAAAGATATTGCGGCAAATGTGGCTGACATAGATGGATTTCCTGTCGTGTCATTGATCCAAAACTTGGATACATTTCTCATCTTCTCAGGGGGAGCTACAGGTTCTCTTAGGGTCGTATCATCAGCCATGTTGAAGTCCTCAAAGGTCTAAGTATTCTTCAGAGCTCAATTAACAACTTGGCCTATTGCATATGCCGTAGCAATGGTAAAAAGTATTCCTCCTGCAAATCCTATGCCAAACCATGTGACTCTATTCGGAGCATCTTCGGCAAGTCGCCTTGCTTCATCTTCAGACTTTTTTAGATTTCGCTCAAGCATGTTTATCTTTTCATTTCGAGATTCCACTTGAGCAGCCAGTATCGATTTCTCAGTAGCAAACTTGGACTCATGCTCTTTGATCTCAAAGTCAGCCTTGACCTGCATTAGCCTGTTTGCATTCTCTACTTCAATCTTTAACCTTTCGTCAAAGAGGCTATACTCTGCAATCACAGCAGCTGAAGCTTTGGTGGAGAGTAGAACACCCGGAAATGGGGCCTGCTGACCTTGTATAAGAGGACACACAAGAGATAAATCAGCACCAACAACTGAATGTTTTGCTTCTTGGGCAGCAACTGTACAAGAGGACAAGAGGACAGAAAAGAAAAGAATCTTCCAAGACATGTTATTTCTTGACCTCTGGAACGTAGACGGCAATTCCTGTGACTCTGCTCATCTCTTGGGCAAGTCCGACAGGGTCGTTTTTGTACTTCTCAAAGAGACGCTTAAATTCAAGCTCCTTTTGACGCTCCAGCTCTTTCAATTTCTCGTCATGTTTTGCAACTGCATCATTTAGGTCTTTCTGCAGCCGTATTAAGTTCTGTTCATGACGTTCACGTTCAGCCGATTGGGAAGCCATTGTCTTGACCATCTCTCTGTCATGGATCTGCTGTATTTCTTTAAGTTTCTCGGTGAATTCTTCTCTATCACCCCTAAATTGATTCATAAAGTATTTTGCACCAAAGAAAACAAAGAGTGCAACTGATACAGGAGCCAACACAGGTAGAATTGCATCCCACATTTTTTTAAGAAAACTGAAATTCATGACGTTAATTCGGCTTATCCGGCTTTGATTTGTTCATAGAAGGCAACGAAGAATCAGCTCCTAGGTCTGGCTTGATTTGCTTTAACAAGAACTCTTGAACTGTATAAAGGTCATTTATCGCCTTGTTTTGATTGTCTATTGCAACCACAATGCTCTCAATCGATTTTAACACTTGCAGCATTTGTTCAGTCAGCATTGAAACAGCAGTCGTCAACAAGCTGACGTCTTGAGGTATGTCTGCACTCTTCTTAAGAATCGACGTTAAAAATTCTAATATGCCTTCGTTCTTTTCACTTCTAGGTGGTTGATTGCTCATCTTCATCTGGTTCTTCGAGCAAATTGTATAACATCTTGCTATTAAGTTCACCATAAGAAACTTTTTGCCCCCTGTCTGCTTTTTCAAGACTGGTCAGAAGCTTCTTTTTTGATATCTTCTCAAGAAGTTTTTCCGATCTTGTTCCTTCAGAGACAGCCATCTCAGCAGCCTCTTGAAACAGATCCTGCATTGTAATGCCGTGCTTAAATAGCTTTTCCCTGAGAAGAGCATGAACTTCACGCCCTAGTTTGACATGAATACTCTTCTTGTTAAAGAAGATGTCGGTCTTCAAGCTGACCCTCCGCCCCCCATAGGACCGGCAGCTCCTGCCTTAGGTACCTGTATTTCATCATCCTTTTCGGATTCAGATTGACCTATTTCTATGCCGTATGATTCCTCGAGCTGGTCCTTAAACGCCTGTAGTACGTCGCCTTCGTAATTCTGAGACAAATAATTGGCTGCCCTGCGAAGGACTGTGTTCTTGATTTCGAGCAGAGAGTCATAGTTCTCAACTAGACGCATAACATCGGAAACAAAAGATTCCATGTTAATGTCTTCAAGTTTTGTCTTTTCGGGACCCTCTTCTTTCTTTTCGTCATCACCCTTGTCTTCGTCGGCTTCGGTCAAGCGTCTCCAATCCCAGGCCATCTTATCATGTGAGACAGATTCAAACTTTGACTTGCTCTCTCCTTTGGCCTGAGATTCATATTGAGACAAATATTTGTCTATTTGATCGTCAACAGAATCTTCACCAGACTCTCTCTTGGGCTCTTCATCGGATTCCCGGAGGAGTCGGGCAAGTTCTTTAAGGGTGCTCATCATTTCACCACCACGGCAATAGCTTCAGTCTTCTTAAATCTATCCTCTATCGTCTGCCAGTTGAACTCACGCATCTGTGAAATGAGGTAACTCTTCTTGTCATTGAGGTAGTCTTTGTAGTAAGCATGCTCCCACATGTCCATGACAATGACAGGATAGAAACCGACGGGAACATCACCGCTGTGATGAGAAACCATGAAGTTAACATACTTTTTTAGAAACATGTGATATCCACACACTGCCCAACCGCTTCCACTTGCCAATGCACATGCCATGAAGTCACGCTGCCAATCATCGAAAGACCCAAAATCTCTTTCCAGTCTAAGATATGAAAGAGAGTCCATCACGACTTCACTGTGTGGATCGAAGCAGTTTGCAAAGTAAAGCTCATGCAGCCATGTTGCATTGAGATTGTAGACCTCGTCGAGTTTCAACGAACGATAATCAGAATGGCGTGAATTAACATCTGTTCTGTTGGCTGTGTCAAGTTTGGCAGAAACATTATTTAGCGACTCAATGTATCCCTTGTACAGTTCAGTGTGAGCACCTTTTGTCTTCTGAGAAACAAACTCTGATACTTGCTTGAACTGTTTCTGTTGTGCAACGTAGGATTCATCAATCTGACCTGGAAGAACTTGTTCTTTCTTAAGGTGATCTTTGATGCTCTTCTTAATGATGCCATCAACATCGATGTCAGCAATCAGGTTTTTCTTATCATATGACATATTCTTTCTCCAATGTCTTTTTGTCAACTGTGAAGCATTTTTCCTCAGGTGGTGCTCCGTCCATTTTGTTGTCTTCATAAGCCTTTAAAACAACTTCTTCTGGGCTAACAGACACCAATGTGTAAAGCAGCTTTGAATCAATATGCCTGAGTTTAATTTGAGGAGAAAGAAGAATTTTGTTTTTTCCTCCAATTTTCCCCTGCAAAACTGCATCTACGTCCTCTGAAAGACGCAAGACTTTTGCATCCCATTCTTCACGCATAATTCTGATGACGTCAGACTCAGCAAGCTTCTTCATGATTGTTGGTAAATATAACGTCGGAAAATCTATTGACGATAATGCCGCTAGATCTCAATATAGTGAGCCCGTTTGGGTCTCTGTATTCTTCTCCGTATATAACTTCTGAAACATTGGCATTGACTATCAACTTAGAGCACTGAATACAGGGTGAGTGCGTCAGATACATGATCTTCTTTCTGTTAAAGTTGTAGTCGCACTTGACGAGAGCATTTACTTCTGCATGAATGAACCCTGAGTGCCCAGGATCTGTCGAGTCAGGCTCGTGAGGCCCACCTCGATAGTTTCCATTGTAACCGAGGGCCAACAATCTCGTGTTGTCATTAGATACTATAATTGCGCCCACCTTAAGTCGAGGATCATATGATCTCTCTGCTATAGATCTGGCAATTGACATCCAGGTCTCATGCCAAGTTGGCCTATTCATTTTGGTGCCCTGACTATGTTATGAAAAATTTCTGGAAAATGTTGAGCACATCTTGGTTCGTATAGTTCTGCACCACCGACCTCAATCTCTTCTTCGTTTGCCTGTTTCTTGTGAGTGTAGTGAGCATCTCTGCTACAAACTGTGCAAACTGCTGAACACTTCTCAATCTTTGTTGCCCATGGAAGCATCTTTTCTATCTCATTAAACGGCTTTCCGGCAGAAGACATCTCTAGAGAGGAAACTACAACAGTGAATCCATAGGCAAATAACCACGTCAATGCCTCTGATGCGCCTGGTATCATGAACGCTTCATCAACTGCAACTATCTGAGGATCATTGTCAAGATTTGAGAGGTGCTCAAGTATCTCTGCACCTGTTTTAACACATACAGCGGGTGTTTTCCATCCACCGTGGGTTACTACTTCGGAAGAACTATACCTGTCATCTATCTTTGGCTTAAAGACTATAATGCTCTTGTGTTGATACTTATATTTCTCTATCGTCGACAAGAGTCTGCTCGTCTTAGACGAGAACATTGGGCCACAGTAGATGATGAATTCTGGATTATTGAGCATCTTTTGTATTGTATTACTTTTACAAAGACCTGTTTAAGTCTTATCTCTTAAGGCTGTTAAAAATCTTTTCTTTTGTTCTTGAAGAAACTTCAAGGTTATCAACATAATATCTGAGAGAAGAATTCCACTCAGAAATAATGTCTCTGTCGACTCCTATGTCTAAAGTTTCTAAAGAAATGTTCTTCCACATGCAGTAAATGTCTTCGAAGCTGGGTCTATCGGCAATTCCTTCGATAGATTCGTTGACAATAAAATTAAATTTCTCAAATGTGGTCGGAGGTTTCAGTCTTTCTTTGACAAGATTCTTCACTTGATCTCTGATGGATTGACGAATCATTGTCCGAATCTCTTTAATGTCCATTCTTTTAACTAGGAATTACTTCTTCCAGAAGCTATACAAATTCTTTTCAATCTCGTAATTCATCATCTTAATTGGTCGCTGAGGTTGCTTTGCAGCCCAGACGAACATCTCAGCAATGAGGCTTTCAAAGTCTGTGTCGTCTTTAAACCCTAATTGCTCCTTAGCCTTGCTGTGATCACAGTAAGACTGATGAACCTCGTTTCTGGGCTCGAGATGAACTATTGAGGGATGATATCCAAGAGAACGTGCAACATTGCAAAACCGATTTGCCGCTTCGAGGATCGACATGCTTGAATCTGCACCAATGTTGTACGTCTGACAATCTCCTGTTTGCATCAGCTTCTCAAAAGGCTCCATGTAGTACTTGACGTCAGAGAAAGATCTTACTTGAGAACCATCGCCGTAAATGGTGATGGGTTGTCCGGACAATGTCTGTCTAATCCAGATGCCCAATACATTCCTGTATTTGTCCCAAATATTCTGATATATTCCAAAGACGTTGTGAGGCCTCACGATAGAATAGCTAAGCCCAAAGAAGTTATGTGCTGACCTTAGGTCTTGCTCCACAGTATACTTCGATATCCCATAAGGATCTTCAGGAGCAAGAGGCATGTCTTCAGTATAAGGAGGATTGTGCTCTCCACCGTAGACATCCATCGAAGAAGCAAAGATGAATTTCTTAATATTGTGATTTACAGAGCTGTTAATGACGTTGACGGAAGCAATTAAGTTGCTATTATAGTTAAAGTTTCTTATAAAGGGGCTAAGTCCCACTGCTGCATATGCAGCAAAGTGATAGACGTACTCAGGCTGAGTATCATTGAAGACCTTCTTGACTTCATCAGCATCTATTAGATTTCTCTCATAAAAATCCATTCTAGTGTCGATGTTCTCAATGTACCCACCGCTCAAATCGTCTAAGCCTATTACTTCATGTCCGACGTCAAGCAAATATCGGGAAAAATGACTGCCAATCAAACCAGCACAACCAGTGACTAATATTCTGCTCATTATTCATCTATATTATATGGAGCCGTCTAAATGTATTTAAGCGACAACATGAGCAGAGTTCATTGTAAACTCAAACAGCACCTTAGAGCCCTTCTCAGGGCCCAGTATATCGCTTGCATTCTTGCACATGTGATACATCAGCCTGATGTCTGCAGGGAAAACGTCAATAACGTGAGACGATCTGCAGGTAACATAGAACTTAAGCATGTCTTCCCTGTACATTGCCTGTATGAATGAAACGCAAGCATCTTGAGTGAAGACAAACCTTCTAGATGTGATCTCCTGAGGCTTTTTGTATATGTTAATACCTTTAAGTTCGTTCCGAAGAGTTTCTGAGAACTTATCAGACATCTCATTGAACTCTTCAACAGTAGCCGGCTTAACTGCAGGAAACCTTTCTTTTACCCATGAAATATTGAGTATCCCAGGTTCATGTTGAGGAAATGAACCATCTTCGATGAAGGAGAATGTCAAAGGAGACGTCTCCTTGTTAATTGAGTTTGAAGCATGCCGCTGTACGAGGTCAACAACCTTATCGATTGAAGACTCTTCCTGAGCATTTAACCACTGCGAAATTTTCTTTGCAGAGTCAAACACGTCTTCAGTGCTGTCCAAAACATAAACGTTTGGAAAGCCGGACACCTCGGAAATCACATCTCTGTAGTGTGAATGGATGCTCTTTAGTGCCTCAAGACTGTGAAGATCGTCTCCCCTGACCTTAAATCTAGATTCTACAAGGTCCCATGAAGGGTTGATGAGAACGTATTTGTTGTTTAGATTGCTGAGGTCCTTGATGAGCTGTCTGTGGTAGTCCTTCGCCTTTCGGCGTCCGTGGTGACGAGCATATACAACCATTGTGACAAAAGATCGATCCTCCAGCTTCCATCGATAATCGGAAACCTTGTGGATGGCATTCCACAGAGTGGTCTTACCGCTGCAGTCAACACCGTCAATGCAAACTTTTAATGTCTCAAATTCCATTTTCGCCTCCAGTTGTCGTTATTCGACTTGTCTCATTTTCCAGCTTTGAGAAGAAAAACCCCAGTCGTCTTTCTTGACCTCTGCAATCCAGATTGTGTAAGGCTCAACAGACGATGCCGTCATCTTTCCCCACACTCTTAGTGAACCTACTCTACTGTCAGAGTCCATTATGTTCATCTTTAAGAAAGTTTTTCCTGCCTTCGTCTTCTTTTCAGTAACAGAAGTAACGCAAAACCATGATATCTCGGTCTTGCCTTCTGAAATGTCGAATGCAGACTTCACTCCTAGTCTCTTCAGTTTCTGCATTATTTCGTCAGGAAAAATAAGGTATGCAGGAGAAGAGGATGTCAAATCGATGTAGTTTGAGATCTTCTCTGCCCGAGTCCAGTCTGGAATGTCCACGTATGACCCAAGTAATTCCTGCAGTATGTTCTTAGGTTCCTCACCTGTTTCTTTTCTGCGTTTAACTGCGGCCCTCGACATGTCATGCTTGCCTTTCTTGAGGACGTCGTAGTTGTTGTCTCCGGTAAGCACCTCTAACAGCTGTCTATGGTTGTTAATAGTTCCGTCCGAAAAGTCGACCAAAGAGCTCAAAGCCTCGATCCTGCAGAGAGCAGAGAAGCAAGTCTTGTTGACTTTAGAATGCCTCCAGGATCCATCTGGATTGTAGAGCATATCATCAAGAGACCTGTAGGGTCTGTTCTCTAGGATCTCGTGCATCGCTGTCTTGCCGATTCCTTTGACAGACCCTAGAGGTGGAACGAAAGCTTGTGCCTCTTCGGAGAAGACCCACTCTTCTCCGGACAGATTAACATCCGCCGGGACGAACCCGTATCCCATCTGCTTGACTTCCTCGAGCGTCTTAGAGAGACCATCGGGGCTATCTGATTCAGACTGAAGAATAGTTGCCAACCAATCCTTCTCGTAGTGTGTATGAAGCCAAGCAGCATAATAAGAGTCAAATGCATATGCAACTGCATGTGCTTTGTTGAAACCATAGCCTGCAAAATATTCAATTTTGCTGAAAATTTCAGATGAAAGCTTCTCGTCTATTCCATGTAGATTCTTTGCTCCCTCTACAAATTTCTTTCTTAGTTTGTCTCTTTCAACGTCTTTGCCTGCTTCAGCATCATGTGATTTTTTAACAAGAATCTTTCTCATCTTGTCGGATTCACCCGGTGTAAATCCGGCCATCTTCTGTGCAAGGATCATAAAGCTTTCTTGAAAGACAATAAAGCCTCTTGTTTCTTTGAGAACATCTTCCATAATGGGATGTTCGAACTTTTCTTCTGTTTTTCCTGTGACAACGTCGACCCACTGCTTGTGCACATTTGCCTTAAGCGGACCAGGTCTAAAGATTGAAGTGATTGCAGCTAGCTCGGTAATGTTCTTCGGCTTGGAGTCTTCGCAGAACTTTCGTGCAGACTCCATTGTAAATTGAAACACACCGGTTTTTCGACGCTGATGATAAACATGTTTCCATACTTGCTGATCATCAGCCTTGTTGTATCTGCAATTTAGGTGCTTGTCAAAGAATTCTGAAATTTCAGTAAAAGTAGGTTCTTTGCCATTTTGTCTTTTTAGAATTCTCTTGATGCAATTTTGAACATCTCTAAGAAGAGCAAGACCAAGAAAGTCGAATTTAAGAAATCCATTGTCTTCAAGATGACGATAGTTGACACCTTCGGGCCACGGAGTCTGAAATTCCCCTCTGACCTGGATGAGAGGCATGGCTTTTTCAAGAACTTCAGATGGAGCAATAAGGACTCCGCCAGCATGCCTGCCGACGCTCTTGTTCTGATTAAAAAGAATCTCTATGTGCTTGCAGACATCAGGATATTTTTCCATGAAGTCTTTGTATCTTGGAGAATATTGCATGCAGTCTTCATGCTTGAGCATGAAGAGTCCTTTCTCAGTGTTCTCGTCGCGTGCAAGAGGCTGCACTTCATCAATGAGCGGCCCCGTAACGGCATTCACTTCTTCAAATGGAATTCCATAAAATTTAGAGATGTCTTTGACGAGAGACTTGAGCTTCAGCGTGTTGAAGTTTGAAACAGGAATGACTGATTCCTTTCCAAACAATTCTTTTGCAACATCGATAAAGACGTCTCTGTCGGCAGCATCAGAGTCGACGTCGGGCCAACCGACTCTATGTCTTCCAAGGAATCTTTCCCAAATTAGTTTATGCTCAACAGGGTCGACGTGTGTGATCTTCAAAAGATAATTGATTAATGATCCACCACCCGATCCTCTTGCTGGTCCTACAAGGCAGCGCTTCGATGCCTCTTTAAAGATCGCATGAAGAGTCAAGAAGTAATTTTCGAACTTGAGAAACTTGACGTCTGACAACTCCATTTTAAGGCGATCGACATACTCTTGGTTCTTGTCCAACCCTTCTTCTACAAGTGCATCTTTGCACAAGTCGACGAGCTGTCGAAATGCAGATCTTTCAGGTGTGTCAAACTTAGGAAGCTTGGCTTCAGTGTCAATCCATACGTCTTCACACTTTTGCCAAGCAATATCGTGTGTTCTCTCAATTGCATCTCTTACAAGCTCTTCATTTCCATGATAAAATTTGTATTCTTGATGAGCTTTGACAAATTCTTCCCACATCTGTGAAGCATTTTTAGGATAGAGCATCGTCTTGAGCTCTTCCTTTTTGGGCAGCTTTTGACCTTCAAGATTGGAACCAATCCAGCCGAGCTTCTTATAGAGCTCTCGAGATTGCCACAATTCTGGATCTGGGATGTGCGAATCGGCAGTCACAATGAGAGGCACTCCCGTCTTTTTGGAGACATCAATAAGACAGGAATTTGAAAGATGTTGAGCAGTCAAGTCGTTGAACTGAAGCTCGAGGAAAAAGTTGTCGACGCCGACAGCATCAGTAAATCTGTCGACCATGTTTTCAAGCCTCGACGAGATCCTCTTGACTTTTTCTTCTGCTTCTGCCCCTGTGAGCAAATCAGGCCGAAGATCATCAAACTTGAGCTCAGGAAATTCCTGATAAATTAAACCACTGGCATATCCTCCGACACATGCCGTTGAAACGACCAATCCCTCACCATGCTCCTTTAGCATCTTGTAGTCAATGCGAGGAAAACGATAGAAACCGTCTTTAAAAGACTTCTTTACAAGTGCAAAAAGATTAGATAGACCAATTTGATTTTGGGCAATCACCACAAGATGATAGTATCGTTGCCAAAGCGGCTTGGCAGCCTTAGACTTTTTTGTCTCTTCTTCATCTTCGATGACAAGACCTTCGCCTTCTTCACCGTCTAATGCTTTTTCATTTTCAACAACTGGACTGACTTTTGAAAGTCTGGTTTGCTGTTTTTCGTTTTTTGCATCTTTGACTGCCTGCTGATGCTTCGAGTATTCTTCAGACCACTCGTCGAGCGAAGGAACAAAATAGAATTCAACACCGTTTAGCTGTCGATACTTTTTGCCAGACTTTTTGACTTTTTGAGCAGCAACTCTTGCATGTGTCAAGCCGTTTGCATTACCGTGATCTGTGAGAGCCCATGCATCCATGCCTTGAGCTTCAGAAGTAATAAAGTTAATGTGATCTACTGGGTATCCAAGCCCATCGAAAGTTGAGAAACACGATATGCTGTCCGCCCCTGAACAAGCCAGGGGCGGTAACTACGAATGCGCGTGGAGACCAACGAACTTCGTCGGTGGTCTCACATCGCGCATCTCCTTGATGTGACTAGACATATTTTTATTTGCCTTCCCAAAATATCTTGTCTCGATATTGAGACCGTAACTCATCATACACTGGATATTCTATAATTTGCAATTTCACATCTGGATTTTTCCAGAATGATTCTAGGATTGGTCCAACATCCTTTTTCACTTCATAGAAGATGTCTTTCTACGAGAAAAAATTGGCAGCATAAGTCTTGCCTGACTTTGCACGGTGCGAAATATCACTCAATCTCTTTATCGTACGGTTCGTAGATCATTGCGCCTGCAGCCTTGCAGCGATTGAGGTAGTCCTCAAGATCTTCAAATGAAGTACACACTTTTGCACCTGATCTTGAAAGCATGAGGTTAAACTTTGCTCCGGCAGGGAGACCAGCGCAGAAGTAGATGATGTGCTTGTCAAATGCAGTCGCATACCCGCACTCCATGATTGTTCCCAGATCCTTGTCACGTGTGTTGACAACTAGGAAGTCGGCCTCACGGATATGCTTCAAGTTACCCTGATATGTTGCATCCTGAACCTCACGAGATGCATTCGGGGGACAGATAAAGATTCGCCGAGGTGAAGCCATATCAATCCAGTCTTCGCGTGATTCCATTATCTGTTCGAGCCTAGTAAGCTCAGCATCCTGAACGGGGTTGAACCAGCCTGCTGCAAGGTACATCTTTTGTCTACGATCGAACATATTTCAGCCCCTCCTCTTCTTGAATTCTTGATGTCTGATGTGCAGTTGTTCCCAAACCTCAGGATCCGTAATCACCCTATTGAGGGTCTGCGTCACTGCATCCGTGATCTGATCGTTCACGCCCTTTGGAAAACTCATCTGCCCCATAACGAGAAGCAGGAGGTCTGTATCTTCCATTCTATTGCTCATTTGCCGCTGTCCTTCCAGTTGTTGTGTTGCGTCTTGATAGAATCCCATGCGGTCATGTCGGCGTTCCACAGTTCCGTGAAGCGCTTCTGCGGGCCATCGCCGTGCGTACCGTTGATCTCCTCCCTAGTGCACTGGTAGATCGTGTCCTGTGGGTGGAAGTCGAACTTGTCGTTCTTCGGGATAGGCCAGTACAGGTTGGTTCCACGGGAAACGTACTTGTCACCCTCCTTCACCCGGAATGTCTTGATGTAGTGCAGGTCGGGCTTGCTGAAATCGATCACCGAGGTAAACTCAGGAATCACCTTGGCGACTTCAACCGCCATCTTCGAGGCGAGGAGATTATCGGCAGCGGGCTGGATCTGCGTGTCCATGCGCTGATAGATGAAACCGATCAGTTCCTTGAGGGGGAGGCGCATGTAGTAGAACGAGGTCATGCACTTCGGAAGGATCATGCGGGCATCCATCATGGACACCGCCTTGGAATCCGTCATCTCGGCGTAGAGTTCCTTCGATTCTTCCACGATCTTCTTCCAGCGGCGTAGGAAATCAGGGGAGTTCTCCACGGGCTCGGGAATCACGGCATCGTCGTCGCGAAGGTCACGATCACCGGTGCATTGGGCGGCGAAAGTGCCTGCACGGTGGCGGATGATGTGGGTGACCTCCTGGAAGGACAAACCACTGAGGCGGAATGTGAATCCAAGACATTCCATCGGAGCAGGAAGAGTTCGGCCGCCGAACACGTCCTCGAGGTTCTTGGAGAGTTCACGATCAGTCACGCCCGCCGTAGGATCGATATCGGGACGGTCCGCCCAGGTTGCCTTGACGTAGTGCCATGCCACATTCCAGGCCTGTTGACGAGTGGGATGGTCTACGAGCTCCACCTTGAGGGCATCGAGATTGTTGAGAAAGTTGGTGTTTGGTTCTTGTCCGAACTTTAACACCATTGGGAGTTCAATCTGTTCCAGGTCTTTGTTAATAGGCATTGTTTCTCCGAAAATGTAAGTCTAGACGTCATTATAGACGCCAGAGGTGTGTTATTACAATAGCTGAATTAGTGAATCAATGAAGGATCTTTGTAGATGATCCGGTATTGCCTTCCTGTATTCCACGGGCATGAACTCATGTCTGTCAACTGCAACATTAAAATGATTTTCATGATCAGGTTTTTCGGTCTGATGGGAATGACCGTGGACGACATGTTCGATACAACCAAAGCTGTCGATGTTTACCCCGAATTCTGAGGCAGTGAAGAGCGAATAGTGAAGAAGTAGAACACTCCCAAGGCTAAGATGTCCGAAAACTTTTTCGAATCCTGCGTCTTCATACCATTTGTCGGTCTGGTGGTCGTGGTTTCCTCTTATGAGGAACTTTCTGCCCTTCAGCGAAGAGATGAGCTCTTTAAGTTGATCTTCTCTTCTTCCTAGGCCTGCCGAAATATCGCCTAAGTGGATGACAACGTCTTCGTCTTTGACCACTGAATTCCACTTCGAAGACATCTCGAAGTTCATGTGATCGGCATCAGTGAAAGGACGATTGCAATACTTGATAATGTTGGCATGAAAGAAGTGGTTGTCTGACGTAAAGAAAACTTTCATGACACTTATATTGTACCCCAGCGACGGTGTACTTTTCATTACATTTTTAGAAATATTACTCCTGAAATTGTTGCCAAATCTTGGATTTTTCCTTATTCGACAACCATACAGGTAGATTCTTCATGAAAGACTTTGAATCCCCTGTTGATGCATAGCGTCTCATCACTGAACCGCTCACGTCATTGGTCTGAGAACGACTTATGCTAGCAGCTACAATTCGACTACTTAGTTCTGGGTTCTTCTGCAAGATCAATGCGACCCTTTGTTCAGCATCACTTTGTCCCGTAGAATCAGTTCCACCGTAAACACGAACAACAGTAGACTTCCCTCTGTTGGCGAAGCCTCGTGCAATCAAAGTTGCGTCTCTCATTGGCGATTCTGAGAACCTAATGACAATCTTGTCGCTGTATTGTCTAAGAAGACCTGGAATATAGTGGTCCCTCCACAGCGGAATCATGTCTTCCGCGGTGATCAATTCTCTTCCTCTTGTAGAGATTAGAACCACCACGGAATCATTGCCGTCATTTGCTGCCTGCCTAACAAGCGAGTCGTGTCCTGCATGAAATGGTTTGGCGGCCATTGGAATGACAGCGACGCTTGATGACCCTTGAGATCCAGTGCCAAGGATCCTAAGTTTTGCTGTAAGAAACACGTCTTCTTGTACGTTAATCTTAGATTTTACAGGGTGATCGGGAACATTCGCAGTGCTATAGACTGTCCTAGAGAGGCCGCCAAGAAATTCTATAGTGTTTGTGAAATCTGCACCATTCAAAAGATCATCGATCAATCGGTTGACTTCTTTCCAGTATGCGTCTTCTTGTTCAGAAGTGCCCTTGTATCTCGCCTTCTTTGCATCTCTGACCGCTTTGTCGTGCTGGTCTGCAGACAACACCTTGATCAGATTTTCATTATCTTCCACACGAATTACAACACCTTCTGCAGGACCTCCAAGCGAAGACTCCAGCTGAGAGAATGCAGAGTTTGCAAAATCTATGATCGACATCGAATCGGAGAAATCCACATCATTGATGTTTTTCTTAAAGATTGACTTCAAACTCTGGTCGATGCAACCCTTAAGAATAGAAGACTTTGATCCTAATGTGCCGTCAAAAACAACCGGAAAAGGTTTAAGCTGCAGGATCTTGCGGTACTCTTCTAGCAACTTAAGGTCATTTGAAAACTTTGAAGCTGAAAAGACGAATCCTCTCGATTGGGCATATTGAGACGGACCAAATCCGACAAGGAAGAGACCGTGTTTTACATGGTAATCTCGGGTGATGGTCGGTTTGTTCTGCACGAATTCAACAAAGAACTCTGTGTCGCATGGAATTGAAGCGGCTCTGGGATGAATCTTTCGAAGATGATCGTGTACGAATTTATATTGAGAAGCACCGATTGCACTTTTCTTGATGTCAGAATCTCGACCTTCTAGCCCAAAGAATTCGGAATGATAAATGACATTTCCTTTGTAGGCGACGATCCAGTTTTTAGAGTAGTCTCTTGGATCGAACGGAAGATTGTTTCTGATCAAGGTAAGCTTCGTTCCGTCAATCTTTTCGACAACAACGATGTGTTTCTTAATGAAGTCAAGAGCCTTTGCAGGCTTATTGACCACCTTAAGGAGAGGCTTGATCGATATGTCTAGCATGATACGTCTAATTGTATCATCTAGCCGATCAAATTTGCACCAACCGTCTTAAGAGAGATTCCGACCTGATCTTGTAAGTCTTGTAGAAATCTTCCTGCAGCTTCTCAACCAATCCGTCGTATTTCTCAAGGAAAGGAAACTTGTCGCGAAACACGTCAATTGCAGGCATTTTTGCAGTTTTGTCGCCCTCGGCGCTCGTTGCATCCAAAGCCTGTCCTTCTTTACCGTACAGCTTATACTGTATGAAGTCGAGATAGACGTCTTCTATCTGGTTGTCGTCAAAGTGATCTGCAAGAAGCTGTAGAATCCCCACGAAAGAATCGAGCAAAGTCAATTCATTTCCTTCGGGCTCAACGCCAAACAAGAGCGTAAAGATCCCTGCCCTGGTCTTGACATCATCACCAGTAGGAATCTCTTTATATGCCCTCATTCCATTTACAAGAACTGGTGATCCGTCGACGTGAAACTGTTGGGTGAATTTAGTTCTTAGCCCACTATCGACTGAAAAAGACAGCAATCTCACAGGTTCTGTAACTTTTGAGACCTTAATTTCTTCAGGAGGCTCAAGAGGGCTTGTCTTGGTAAGAAGAACAACGTCTTTTTGAATTGAGACGACTGTTGCAAGGCAACGCAGCATATATTTGTGAAACACTCCTTTGACAGATGATTTAGTGTCCTCCCAAGAGGAAGAATGACCAAACTTTGCAAATTCGGTAGGCTTTCCTTTTTGATAATCGACGAACTCAAAATCGATCTGGACGTAAATTGGTTTTGACCCCTTTGGGGCGTAAGTGAAAAGACAGTTTATCTGTTTTCCACCTATGCCCTTTTTTTTGTCAACGTAGGAGACTGTAGGATTTATTTTTTTGCCAGTAAGAGCATCTAGCAAGGCAAAAATAGTGTCGTAATGCTCTTTTGGAACTGTTAGATCTATGTCGCCGAATGTGGGTTTGTATTCTGTAAGCTCGTCATCAGAGAGCCTGTTGCCAAATAAGTGCTCTGATGAGCCATTAAATGCTTCCCCGGAATTTAACAATGCATCTCTTGTCCTCTTGGGCCAAATAGATGTCTTAAATTTGTTTGTGTGAAGATCGTCAATCTTCTTGAAAGCATCAACAAAATCTCTCTTAAATTCACCCCTATCAATCAAGCGAAAATCAGCCTTATCGACTTTGTATGATTTGCCAGTGTTAGGGTTTGTGATCTTTACATTTCCACCCATGGTATCAGTATATATTCAAATCACGGAATATAGTCAATAGGATTAGAGCCATGAGGCACATATATGACATTATTAATGTCTTTGACCTCTTTGTTGTATGACTTCTCAGGGACAATGACTTTCACGCTGTGTTTTGCATACTCTGCTGCATGCTTTGCAGAATCATCAATGGCGAAATATTTGCCTCTATTGTAGTAAGGCTGCTTGGACAACCAAACGAACTTCTCAGGTGCAAAATCAACACCGTCAGCATTAATATTATTCTTTGAAAGCCATGAGTATGTGTCGTAGAAGCAAGTAAGTTCACTTTCAGGTCTGGATGTGATTATCTGAATCCAGTAACCTTGTGATCTTAGATAATTTAATAGACCTATGTAGGGCTCATCTCTGTCCAAATTGAGAAAACCATGGTTGTCCATAAATTCTTTAAAATAACCTTCGCTGCTGACTCCAAGCATCTTAAATTCTCGGACATTATAGTATTCATCGCTCTCAGGATCGATGAAGTGTCCGCACTTCTTTGTGGACCACTCACAGAATGTCTTTCTAAAGTTTGCAAGAACATCATCTATGTCAAATAAAGCAACAGGCTGTCCTGACCACTGCCGCTCGGAGATCTTGTGCCTATAATGCAAAAAGACGTCTTTTTGATGCAGAGCACCTGAGAATTTATTCTCGTCAATTCCCCATAGGTTTAGGATGGCAAGAATATATCGATATGCATCCACCGTCTTGTAGAGGATTTTTGACTGGTCTACTGGACCGTCGATGCCTCGATGGTCTTTGTAATTTACTGCTTCGACAATCCCTGTTGCCTCTGAATGAAGTGAGAGAACAAACGTTTTCAGCTGCTCCTCCCTTTGCTTGTCTGTCAGACTGGACGAGTCGAAGAAGAGGTCAGAGAAGACCTTCTGCGCTGCGAGGGCTTCTTCTAGAATGGACCAGTTCATCAGTAGTCTTTCTTCAGTCTGTCGTGAATTATACTGTCCTTCCTAGCGTATGCTTGGAATAGCTCCTCAGAATCGATCCCGAGCATCACGAGCACGGAGAGAAAATAGTTGAAGGCATCAACATATTCCTCAAGGAAGGCCTCGTGATCGAAATCTGTTATTTCTGTAGTACGGTGAGGCTTCCAGTTCTTGAGATGCTGTAGTGCCTCAAACATCTCTTCCACACCCTTCAACATTGTGTCTCGAACTGTCTGTTGCGATTCCTTAGCTGAGATATTCACAGGCCAAGTCTGCAAGACAGCAGGTCTCTTCGAGGCTAAATCCTTCATGAACCTCTCTCGAAGTTCAAGCATCTTCTTTAATTTGCATTCTTCCATTTCCTACACATCATAATCTCTAAAAACATGTAGTACAATGAATAGTTAGAAGCATGAAGCGAAGCATTGAAGAAATACTGAAAGAAAGATTCGGAGATCATATTGGTAGCTATGCTGGTGACGCACCTGTCGGCGTGCGGAGTGTCGACGAAGAAGTTTGTCCGGCTTGCGGCATGGAAGACTGTGAATGTGACCACACGAACGAAGCGGAATCCTGTAGTCAATGCGGCATGATGCCGATTGAAGGTGAAGGATGCGGATGCGAGTCCCTCAGCGAAGCAGAAGTCTGTGAAGAGTGCGGCATGATGCCGCTTGAGGGAGAGGGATGCGGTTGTACTCACCTCGATGAAGGAAAGAAAAAGCGCAAGAAAAAGAAGCGTGGGCTGTGGGCGAATATTCAAGCCAAAAGAGAACGTGGTGAACCACCTGCAAAGCCAGGTCAAGAAGGTTATCCTAAGACGCTTGACATATAAAATGAGAAACGGCCTCTTTCGAGGCCGTTTCAGTTTATATTTCCCGCCGCTTTATTTCTCGGAAGGCCACTTACCCGTGGCTTTATGCATCATCCGAGCTGCAGCTGCTTCTGGTTCATCTGCCCACTTCTCGACCTTCTTCACCTTGTCTTTAAAAGTCTTGGTGCCCCGAAGGATCTTCTGGGCCGTCTTCTTAGATGGCCCCTTCTTCTTGGCCTCAGAAACCTCGGGACGAGGACCAACATCAGACACAAAGCCCCAATCGCCATTTCTCCAAGCATTGAGCTCCTCCTCTGTGATCCTCGCCATTCCCTCGGCGAGCATCTTGAGCCTGCGCTGCTTCGCTTCCATCTTCACTGGTGTGCCGTCGTGTGCAGGCTCGACGCCCTTGCTGTAGTTCCTCATCTCCTCGTCATTGGTGAGGTAATCGTGAACATGAGAGAGTGTTTCATGGGCCTGAGCAACGAGATCCTGAACCCATGCTGGAAACTGATCTCCATCCTGGGTAAGTTCGCATATCTCCTCGGCCATTCTCTTAAGACCGGCCATTCTTCCCTTGATCATATTCCCCTCATCATCCATAGGGGAACCTTCCTCGTAACCGTGAAGGAACTTCTCAGAATCATCGGCGGCGCCGTCACCAGCAACGTAACCCCAGTCGCCACTCTTCCACGCGGCCATCTCGTCTTCCGTGATGCGGGTGATCGCCTCAGAGAGGTTCTTGCGTTGTGACTTGAAGGTTTCTTCCGCGATGATCTTGCGGAGCATTGTTGAGGTGAGTTTCATTGCGGGGTGATCCTTTGCTTCAGGAGGTAAATGTGGCCCTCGTGCTTGTCTTCGATGCCTGCGAGGAGGTTGTCGAGTCCCCTCGTCATGAGGCCACATTCCTTGAGGTGTTCTGCGAGGTGAGCGACTGTCTTGAGGAAGTTCATCTCAGCGAGGTAGGACCTCTTGGCAAACTCTGTAGGTTGAGGTATCGTCGAGGTCATGCCGTAACCTTGAACGAGCTTCATCACCTGCGAGGTGACGAGAGGAAGGTCCACGTTTGCCGCCGAACCGAGACCAATTGCCTTCTCCGCGATCGAGTCGATGTCCGCGAGTGTGGCCTCGTAGATTCTCTGGAAGAGGAGATGGTCTCCGTAGAAGGAATCTCCCTTCGAGATCCAGTGGTGATTCTGGTGGACGCTGTAGAGAAACTTGAGTTGGACGAGGAGGACCGAGAGCTGAGGATAAGGAACGCTTCCCCACTCAGAAACCATGTTGTCAACAACGATGCCAAGGTTGGGCTCAACGACGAGAGCCATTTCAAGCGTTTCTACGAGTCTCTTCTTCATCTCTATCTCACTTAAGTTCTAAGTTGAATCCAACCATGTCGAACGAAGATCCGTGAGGACCCCAAGAGAGCTTGTAGGGCTCTCCTGCGATGGCCTGACGCTTGTTCCACGAATCTACATATCTGTCTAAGGCCTGCTCAGTCGTCGAATCTATCTTCCCGCCTGGGATCTTTCCATTGACCGGAATAAGCGTCTCGCCGTGATGGCCTTCGCCGAGGCGGTATTTTTTGATTCCCGCCGGAACGGACGACTTCCTGACCGAGAAGAGTTTCTCTGCATCCTCAATGTATTGAGCAGAAGAACAGTTGGACTCAAGAAGATCTGCAACAGGATTGTTTCGAGCCTCATCAATGATGGGTATCACTGCATCGTCGAGATATGATTCCTTAAGAAGCCTGCTTGCAATGGACTTGAGAGAACCTTCACCTATTACAGCATCTTCTCTTTCCTCTATGCAATCATAGATTGCCTTAAGAAGTTTGTCTCTGTTGAGCTTGACTCCTGTTGTGGAGAAGTGACTCGCGACAAAGCGGGTTGCGAGGAGCTCTTCCCACTGACCTTCAAGATTTGATCCATATTCGCTGCAGAGCTTGTGAGCAAGCCTCTCGTACCACGAGTCTGGTTGATCTTTGTCGGTGGTCCATGTTTTTGCTGAATCTCCGAGTGGTTCTTCTCCATACATGTCAAAGGGTTCGTCAACCTCTTTTGGCTTTGGAAGTCCTGCCTCATGAAGCTTCTTTTGACGGGCAATTGCACGGAGCTGATCGTCAGCCGGGAACTTCCTAATAGATTCCTTTAGAGACTCATAAGGAAATCTCTTTGCTGCTGCACATCTGACCGAAGAAGACGGGTCATTCAGCAGCCGGGCGGCCATCTTTCCCGGAAGAAGCCTAGCAGCGATCTTTCTTATGGCTGCACAAGGACTAACAGAGGCTTCAACAAGAACAGATGTTTTTATAACATCTCGTTGAACAACCCGACCAGACGACTCAGATAGATCAAGCTGCTCATTAACTGCATCAGCAACTCTCTCACAGCTCTTGGACACCATTACAGGCGGACCAAAAACGCGAAAAAGCTCGTCTCGAATGAATGAGTGCTTCTGTTCTTCTTTTATCGTTTTCTTTGCTACTTGCTGCAGCTCTTCAAGCTTCAGATGCATATTGAAAAGACTCCTAAGCTTTAAGTATTAAGTGTGAAGGAAAAATCATACGTCATTTAGTGGACAACTTCATGTCTTTTGCCCATGCTTTGATTTTTTTCTTGGCGTCGTCCCTGACCAACACACTCTTTTCCTTAAATCCTGGGTCGTCTAATAGTTCTTCGCCGTATGCCTCGTCAGGCTGAGAACCTCCAATGACCTCTTTGATGATGTTCCGTAGCTGTTTTATGGATAATTTCATAAAACGTAACTATTGCATCAAAAGAAAGAAGACCAGTCGGGGTGCCATGTTCCTCCGGGACTGAGGTCCCAGAAATGCGACATCATTGGTATCGAAGGCACCTTCTTCAATTGCATTCCGATCTCAGTGAGGGTCTTGGAGCCCTTCTTCAAGTTGCAACGCTTGCAAGCAGACACGCAGTTCTTCCATGTTGTGGTACCTCCCTTGGATCTGGGGTGCACGTGGTCGATCGTGATCGTCTTGTAGTCCAGGTTTATTCCGCAGTATTGGCACTGCCAGTTATCTCGATTGAATAAGACGCGTTTTCTGAACCGAGGCGTGGAATACTTGCGGGTCACCCTGTCGAGCAACCTCACGGTGGCAGGGACTCGATATGCGTTTCCTGGTGTGGTGTAGATGTCATCCCACGCACTCGGGTGTTCTCCCACGGTTATGACCTCGGCGCGGCCCTTGAACAACAGGTTGAGGGCTCGCATCGATGATACGAAGTTGAGCGGGGTCCAGTCTGCGTTAAGTAGGAGAACGTTGCGTTTCATGCCAGCTCCCAGCGTGTTTCGTGCGGTAGTTGTAACTATTCCCACACAGTCACGCTTTGAAGGCGATCTCATCTCTTTCTCTTCGAGCTCTTGATGGCAGCGACTGCATCGTCGAAAATCTTTTCATCTCTCTCGACACAGACCCAGTTTCGGTTCACATTGCGAGCCGCATAGGCGGCGGTCATCGAACCTGCGAAAGGATCCAGGATTGTG
>Ga0214921_10003733_pt1 | contig 23024 bp, 22 predicted proteins | sample LL1505_MetaG_FD_177992 | JGI IMG/M metagenome (GOLD analysis project Ga0214921, IMG submission 177992) | Freshwater microbial communities from Lake Lanier, Atlanta, Georgia, United States - LL-1505 | ecosystem: Environmental > Aquatic > Freshwater > Lake | place: USA: Georgia | collected... | reverse complement strand
GGCAAAAATAAGAGAAGCTCTAAAACATAATCAGCAGATACCAAATACTTGGAGTACAGATGCTAAAGGCATCCCCACAACAGATCCAAAGACCGCTCTTGAGGGCTTCTTACTCCCTGTGGGTGGTCATAAAGGATATGGCTTAGCGTTAATGGTAGATCTATTTGCAGGACTTCTATCAAATGCCTCTTATTTAACCCATATTCAATCATGGCAAGATGCTCCAGACCAGCCACAAAATTTAGGGCATTTCTTTATCCTTTTAAATACCCGAAAACTAGGATCAACACAATGGCTTGCGGAACGAATGCAAGATTTTTTTCAAATTCTTACAAATAGCCCCCCTGCTGACCCAAATAAACCAGTGATAGTCCCAGGTACGATAGAACTTGCAAAATTAGAGGAGCAAAGGAAAAATGGAATCAAAATGTCTCCTGAAACCATTACCTTAATCCAAAAATATAGCCTTTGATCAAAATTTGCTTTTAAAGTGGTGTGAGCAGTTCGCTCACGTGATCTGTAATTTCTATAGTGAAAAGATCCCAAACTGACTCAAGTTATTACTACATGTATTCCAATACAACACAGCAATCACATGATCATTTAACTAGTATTAACACTAGTTTGCACCTTTTAATTGTTTGAATAGGATAGAATTTAATAATAATTTTACTTTGGGAGACAAAAAATGTTTAAGCCTGTATGTTCTTGTGGAGTTTCACGTAGAAATTTTTTATCTGGCTTAGCTGGACTTGGGGCAAGTACAGTCCTCCCCTCAGTTGCTCAGGATGCTTCTATTGTTGGCAAAAAGGATCGGGTGGATACGCACCATCACTTTTTCTCACCTGGCATTCGGTCAGCCTTGTCAAGTAAAAACTTATTACAGGGTCCAGCAGTTGGTTGGACTCTTGAAAAAACGATTGACGATATGGATAAGGCCGGAACTGCTACCGCAATTTTATCTGCTACAACTCCCCAAGTGAGTTTTCTAAATGGTAATGAAGCAAATAAATTAGCTCGAGAAAATAATGAATACGCCGCAAAACTTCGCAACGACTATAAAGGTCGCTTTGGCTCTTTTGCTATGTTACCAATGCACGATATGGATGCAGCTCTAAAAGAATTAGAGTACGCGTTAGATGTATTAAAAGCAGATGGGATTGGCTTACTTACGAGTTATGGTGATAAATGGCTTGGTCATCCTAAATTTATACCTCTGATGAATGAATTAAACCGACGTAGTGCCATTTTATATACGCATCCTACTTCTGCTGATTGTTGCAATAATTTAATTCCAAACACTCCACCAACTGTTGTGGAATATGGTACTGATACCACAAGAACCATTGTCGATATTGTTTTTTCTGGAACCGCTGCCCGCTGTCCGAATATTAAATTTATATTTTCTCATGCAGGTGGCACACTTCCGTTCTTGACAGAGCGATTGCAAAAAATGCCAGTCATTGACAAGTCTCTTCAAGAAAAAGTACCCAACGGTGTGATGCATGAGTTAAAGAGATTTTACTATGACACCGCATGGGCAGCGAATCCTTATACCCTATCATCCTTGCTTCACTTGGTAAGTAAAGATCAAGTTTTGTTTGGCTCAGACTATCCCTACCGGACCAGTGAAGATAATATTAAGGGAATCATTCAATATGGCTTTAACCAAAATGACATAAATCAAATTACCCGGGGTAATGCCATTAAACTCATCCCAAGACTTGGATAAAGTATTTTTATTAGAACGGACAAAATTTGGTTACAGCCTCCTCAACAAAATTAGAGAGTTTTTTAATAAACATTTTCAAAAGAGGCCTAGACCCCATGTTCTTGAAAGCTTCACTCACAATGTATATAATCAACTTGAACCCGAGCTAAATGTAACAACACAAACCATACACCAGAGGCAATTCCATGACTCAGTCAAAAGAAGAATTAACAAAATCAAATTCCAAGTCCTTATTTAACATCGAATCAAATATCCTTTGGAGTAGAGGTAAAACATCAGCCGCCCTATCTAAAGTTGAACAAAACCGTTTTAATTTTTTAGGGGCCATCTCTGGAGAAGTTTTCCAAAATCGTGCATTAATTAATCAAACAACCGACGATATTTTTCGAGAGCGATATAACTATCTTAGAAAAATCATTCCCTTAAATGAAGTTGTCATAAACCATAAAGAAAACCTGATTGTTGAATCTCGAATTGATGTTCTAGAGCACCGACATAAACTAAATAAAGCGATGTTAGATATCGGCTTAATGATGGCAAGTATCAATCGTCAATTAAGAGAAGTCAATGAGACCCTTTTAGATACTAATGAGAGACTAAATAGCTTTAACAATAAAAATCTCGAAAAGAATAAAGATCTTTTTCTTTCTCCTAATGACTTTACCAAAATCTCGGAAGATGATGTGATTGCTTTAGCTGAAAAAAATAGGGAAAGATTGGCTAAGCTAACTCAAGAAACTGAACAATTTCTTACCAGTATTGCTAAAACTATTAATGACGAAGAAAAAATTAAGTTGGATTATGCTGAACAAATCCAAACGAGTAAAGTTTGTGCCGATCAAATTGAGCAAACCCGTCAAGCTATTATGGATTACCACAAGAAATCTGAGGACTCAAATAAATAGTCAAAATGAATCTAGCTTTATTTTCACTAATACTATTTAAATTAATTCAGATTTAATGATTTAGATTAAAAATAATATATTCTTAACATTAATTTCATTTGGTATTTTTCATGCCTAATAATAGAAAATAAAGGCTTAATATGATTTTTATTTCTTATGTAAACATTTACATTCTCGGTTGTATGATGTGTGTAGTAGGCTTTTTTTTGCTTCTTTACATCTTCAAGTATCAAATCCCTGCAAGTCAACTTCAGTATCGAACTAAAAAAATTATTAAGGCATTAAAAAAGTATGAAGCACAACCTGTGGGCTCTGTCCAACCAGAACTCTTAGATTCCATTTTTGTTAGTAAGCCGTTTGAACATCCCTGGAGAGAGTTCAAAAATAGTCTTCATGAAATGCAAGCTGAAGATATTTCCTCAAAAAGTATCAGATCGACTCTGACTGCTGATTTTTATTTTTCAAAAGAAGCGATCGTTGACAGTTATATCAATGCCGAGTTTTTTAAACATTTACCAGGCATCCTTACCGGTATTGGAATTATAGGCACCTTCACTGGTCTCATTTGGGGACTCCATCAATTTAATACAACAAATGCAGTTGAAACCCTTAGTCTTTTATTAAGTGAGGTTAGTTCAGCATTCGTTGGCTCTGGTATAGCTATCTTTATTGCAATTGCAATTACTTTTTTTGAAAAAAATACAATTAATACTTGCTATAAGTTACTCGAAGAAACAAGTAACACTTTGGATAATTTATATAAAGCAGGGGTGGGGGAGGACTATCTCGCTAGGCTTGTAAAAGCAACTGAAGCATCTGCTCACAACTCCATCAATCTAAAAGATGTTTTGATTGAAAATTTAGAAATAATGATGGATAAACAATCCAAGATTATTGGCCAATCTATTGCGCAAAGTTTAACGGGACCAATTGATAAATTGATGATTATCGTAGATAAGGCTTCGGGAGACCAAAGTGATGTCATTAAAAATCTCGTTGACAGCCTGATGAATACCTTTATTTCTAAGATAGATGAGGCATTTGGAACACAAATTGATGCAGTCAATCAAGCTATTTTCCGTTCAACAACGATCATGGAGTCAGTTGAGAACTCGATGCGTCATTTAATCGACGAGATCTCTTTAGCTGGTCAAAATGCCGTTAAATCAATGTCTGAACAAATGCTTGAAGCAGTAATGCAAGCAAATATCAACCAAGATGAAAAAAATCAACTGTTAAGAAATGTAATTGAAGGTTTATATCAACTCAATCATGAACATCATTCAAAATCTCAAGCACTGATTGAAGAAGTGATGCAAAGAGTTCTTGGCACTCTTGAAGATAACCTCACACAAATTGCACAAACTCGCGAGCAACAAAATCTTCAAGATGAGAATAGAAATCAAATGATGATTTCATCTACAAAAGAATTCCAGTTAGGCTTACAAAATTTATTACAGAATTCTATGTCTGAACAATATGAACTTAATCTTAAGCTAAAAGAATTTGTTCAAGAAATCAACCTTTTGAGCTCTAACCATCAACTACAATCCACAAATAATATGCAGCAAGTGGTTGAAAAGGTTTTATCTAATGTCGATCAAAGTATTCAAAAATTATCATTTGAACGTGAAAAACAATCTGAAAATGATTTGGAAAGAAATACTCAGTTGGTTAATACATCGAAAGAATTTTATGAAACTATTCAAAGTATTCTTAAAACCTCGCAAACAGATCAGTATGAAATTAATCTCAAACTAAAAGCTTTTGTGGAAGAACTTAACCAATTAACCTTCGATTTACATCTCAAATCAAGGGAAGTCATTGAGCAAACTATTGAAAAAGTTCTGAGTACCGTAGATCAAAGTGTGTTGAAAATCGCCAAATCGCATGAGGAATTATCTGCTCAGGATGCATCACGCAATGAGCAAATTATCTTAACTACGAAAGAATTACATCAAGGTATTCAGGATCAAATTGGTCTGTCCATGCAAGAACAGCATCAATTGAATTTAAGTCTCAAAGGTTTTGTAACAGAGCTCCATGACATGAACATTGAGCATATCACTCAAGTAAAAGGTGTGATGTTGAATTCAACAAATGAAGTATTAGGAAAACTACAGTCAAGTCTCGAGACAATCGCAGCAGATCGAACAAAACAAATTGAATCTGATGAGCAAAGGGCAATTGAACTTAACCAAGCAACTCTTCAATTACATAACCGTATTGCTGAGCAAGTTAAAAACTTAATGGGTGAATTTAATCATTCGATACAAGAGTCACAAAATCATATCCAAGCAATTGAAAAAGTCTCACTAATTGCCATTAACGATATGAATAATGGTGCAAAAACGATGGACCAAGCTGCCGTGAAGTTTTCTAGTGCTGGGAATGAAGTGATTGAAGCTTTTGAACAAAGCAAGTCTATAACAACACAAATGGAAACTATTGGTAGCAAGATAGAAAACATGATTACCAATATTCACTCATTATTTAAGCAATTTGAGCAGTCTAGTAGCACCCATCAGGACTATGTTAAAGAACTTACAAGCATGATTTTATTAGCTAAGCAAGAGACAGGAGTTAGCACCAAAATTGTAGCGGATATGGAATCTTCTCTTAAGGCGCTTCAATTAGCGGAAAAACATAGTTTGGAATATTTGCAAAACATTAATCAGGTTTTAAAGGATGCCTTTGGTCAATTTAATACTCAAATGATGGCCCAAGTGACGAGCTTAAATCAAGAAAATGATCGGCTATTGGGGGGGGCTATCACTTCTTTAACTGGTGCAGTAGAACAAATTGTTCGTACAACTTCCAAATTAGCACAAAGCTAATATGTTTTCTAATTTCAATCGCCGAACTACTCCAAAAGAATCTGCAGAGAAACCATTCTGGATATCCTACGCCGATCTGATGACGGCATCTATGACTCTATTTTTAGTCGTCATGGCAGTTGAGATTGTTTCTCTAGAAACTAAATTTAGTACAAAAGAATTACAGACTAGAGCTGAAGTCATTCAAGCATGTTATCAAGAACTCTCTTCGCAAGCTAAAAGCTCTTACCCTATAGTCAATATCGAATATAAACCTGTTGACTCTATCAATATTGATTTAGGAGGGATTGTGAACTTTCCTAAAAGAGACTTTCATATTTCACCTGAAGGTATCGATTTTCTTCGAGAATACATCCCCGCAATGGTTAAAGCTACTCAATCTGAAGCTTGTTCGAAATATATTCGCAGAATTATTGTTGAGGGCTACACTGATACAGATGGAAATTATTTACCGAACCTACAGCTTTCTCAACGTCGTAGCTCTGAAGTAGTTTGCTCATTATCAAATGATGTTAGACCCAATAAACCATTGAATGTGGACGACCTAAATGCAATTCGAGATCTTTTCCTTATTGGCGGCTTTTCATTTAATTCTTATAAACCTTCAAAAGCTGAAAATCGAAGGGTAGTACTTAAATTAGAATTTTGGCAAGTCAATGAAAAAGAATTTTTTATGAGTGAGGTTAAAAATAAAGTAGATCTTTCCAATAAGGATTTTGGCAAATGTCCACAATATTAGATGATTTACGTGGTAGCCTATCCTCTGTCTTAGAAACTTCAAAACCGAAGTTTTTTTTTATAAAAAATAGTTCCGTTCTATCAGCTAATCAAACTGCTATTAGCTCATTTAAAGATGTGGGGAAAGTCGATTCACTTCATAAATATAAGTTAGCCAAACAATTAGACAGTGGCCAACTAGATACCTCAAGCCCAGTATTTGATCTTCTTTCTGAAGTTCTTCATGTACCCGTTGATGGCAATCAAGACAATACCTTATTTCTTTCTGAAACAAAATTAGAACTTCTCTTGACCAATTTTTCACAACGTATTCAATTAGGTGAAGATCTTCAAATTAACTGGTTGCATCTTTATCACGCATATTTAGAGGCTGGTATAGGACCAAATGATCAGTCTCTTTTTGCTCAACAATTAGATACATTGAGGATATTTCTTATTTCAACTTGGCCTGATATCAAAAAAAATGCTAGGCAAATACTTTTTGAATTAAAAGATGTTGATAAATATATTGCCATTCTCGAGCCCAACACATGTGATGTTTACTCTCAAATATGGCTAGATGGCCTCTCCCAAAGAGTCATTCAAATGACAAAGGATTTAGAAATACCGCAAGAAAGTTGGTTTTGGGAAAACTTATTTGTCAAAGTCTTACAAACTATTGTTAATTTTGATGATGATTTATTCAAAAAGAGCATTACTAACATACTATTGTTGCTCGATACATGTGCTATTCATAGAGATTTAGGCATTCAACTGACCTTACAACGCTTTGCTAAAAGTACGATAACTTTGATGCATCCCCAATTAAAAGAATACATTTACCAAGCCTGGGGCTCTCCTTTAGGAATCAAACACAAAAGCTCGACATGGACAACACTAGATGATCATACACTTAACATAGCAAAATCTTGGCATCATGAGACAAATCTTAGAATTTTTTATGCTTTAAAGACTGGCGATAAATCTAACGCTCTTCAAAGATTAGATTTCTGGTTAGACTATGTCAATCAAATTGAATTTTCAAAACTAGCCTTAGGTTCTGTCGCCCAAAAAATCATTCAAAGTCAATCGAGTTTGCAACGAATCTTTCATCCTCTCATGAATCCCTTTGCAAAGTTATCCGGCGATATAAATCCTGAACAAAATGCCATTATTTTTAAAATAAATAACACTATCATTATTGATTTTATTATTAATGATGGTTGCTATATTTACCCACCAGGTTCAAATACTTTTGACATATCTCAGGAAACTCAATATTCAACGTCATATAAAGGTGGCCTCAAAGAACGATATGGTAAATTTGGTGTCAGCATTTCTGAAAATCAAGATTGGTCTGACGTTTCTAATTTAAAAGATATCCTAAATAAGTATGCCTTGTAAACGCATGATAAAGACAACATGGATATCCAAGAATTTTTAAACTCTTTTCAAACTTTACCAAAAATTGGCTTCTTAGATCCCCTAACCGCAATCCCCAACCGTTATTTTTTAGACAACTATCTAAAAAATCATGATCATCGTGAATATCAAATACCCCTCCATGCTATTTACCTGATTGATCTAGATTACTTTAAAGAAATTAATGATCTTTTTGGATATATTGTTGGAGATAAGATCTTATGTCAAGTAGCATCGAGATTAAATGAGTTAGCAACATCAGAGGGTGGTATTGTCATTCGCTTGGGTGGAGATGAGTTTGCCATTCTGATTGATAAAATTATCAACGATTATTCACTCGCTCAGAATATACTCCAATCTATCAATGAAGTATTTGCGATTGATAAAATTCAATATTTTGTGAATGCTAGTATCGGTTATATAGCCAATCCAACTGGAATGTCTTTGTCGAATTCACTGATAAAAAAAATTGAGTTCTCACTTCAATTAGCAAAAAAATCAGGTGGTAATCAGGCGATTGGATTTCATCATAAATTACAAAATAAACCTTACATTAACTTAATGGAAGATGACTCAACGATTCATCCAATCAACTTATCAGAGTTTTACCTCGACTTTCAGGCACAGTTCAATCATCTCCAAACTCTCCAAGGGTTCGAAGGTTTTTTACGATGGAATCATCCCAGCAAGGGCATTCTGTCAGCAATTGATTTTTTATATTTAATCTATGACCACGAATACATCCTGATATTTGGAGATTTCGTTCTCCGTAAGTCCTTTGAAGCTTTGGATAATTTGCATGTTACTCATCAGGGAATGCCAATCTCCTTGGCAATTAACATGAGCCCGATCTATTTTCAGCAGGATCGATGTTCAGAGTTATTAGATCAATACTTTAAAAATAAGTCTGAAGATTCACCAAAGTTAATCATTGAATTCTCCGCGAATGAACTTCCTAAAAATCTTTTGAAATTTAATTCTCTAATGACCAAATTTACGGCAATGGGTATCCAATTCTGTATTGAAGATATAGGGCAGAGTGAGGTATCACTGAATGAGTTATTAACTTTACCGATACATCAGCTTAAAGTTGATGCACAAATTTTAGAAAAAAAGAACTCGATTACAACGATCAGAAGCATTTCTTCAATTGCGCAAGTCTTAAATGTACCCGTAATAGCAAAGAATGTCGAAACTAAAGAGCAATACTATTTATTGCAAGAGTTAGGAATTTTTATCTTCCAAGGAAATATATTGAGCCCCCCAACTACATTTGAAGCGTTTTTTAACCCTGATAGAGTTAACTATCTTTAGTTTTTACCTTAAATTTTAATTGCCAAGCATCAGCGCTTTTAGTCCAATACTCTCGCCGAACAATATTAGATCCTTTTAAGGCACGATCCAAAACTAAAGTTTTGTCATTTTCTATCAAATACATACCGGATAATTCAAGTTTTTGAAAGTCCACGTGATTAGGATTGTTTTCTGGGATTACAGTATCGGATAAATCATTCATCACTCTGTTGTATGTCGCACGCCAATCTTTTGGATTTAACCACTTAACAGACGGACTAACTAAAACATTGATTCGATTGCCCTTAGCCAATTTAAGAAGATATCTCAAATCAGCATTAGTAAAAACTATACATCCTTCAGATGCTTTGGGCGGGCGATTATATACCTCTGCTGGTACACCATGTAACCAAATGCCGGATCCAGATTTATTTTGAAATTTATCGTATGCACTTGGAAAATTTAACTTTAATGCCCCAAGACCATAAAAAGGAGTAAGGTTCTTTTTTGGAACTTCATCTCCAACTGTGTACAAACCAAGTGGAGTTTTGAGATCTCCTTCTTTATCTTTACCAACGCCGGATTGCCCAACTGTAATAAAAAAATCTTTTTCCCAAACAGGTTCACCATTTTTATTTGTCAGTAGATATGCTCTAGATATGGAGGCATCAATTAATAATACATAGTTTAACGAGTTTGGTAATTTTAAAATTTGTAAAGGCTTATACTCTGATACGTTTTGAGGAGCAGAAATTCGCAACTTAGCTTCTTCAATTAAATTGTGCGGTACTTCAGAATCACGAACATTCATTCTATCTTTATTCGCAACATCTGCTCCAGACATCGCGCTGTAAAACTCTGCTTTTAGGAAGTTGGCTAATCTAAAGTTAGGGGACTCATTAGAAGCCTTCTCAATCAAGTCTTCAACTTTATTCGGGTTACCTTTAGTGAGTATTTCTTGCAAAGCTTGGCGCACCAAGAGATCGGCATTGGATGTTTGGCTTTGTCCGTAAGCAACGGGAGATAGCGTACTAAAGAAAAAGGCTCCAATGAGGCCAAAAATAAACGCTGAGATGTTCATTATTTACTATTATATTCTCGTGTAATAACCCACTTACCTTGCTCATTAGAAAAATCTAAAAACTTGATAACGTCTACTTTCAAATTTGTTGAGCTATATTTTTGATAGATTTTTGCAACAGCCTTTTTATCTGTACCAGTTATCTTGATGATTTGAACCTGTACACTAATGGTTCCAGGCTTAGTTACACGCTGTGTACGTTGTTGAGACCACTCCGAATAAGAAAGCTTATCCTCGGGTTTGAAATTGGGGGAGTAAAAGGAGAGATATTCTTTTGCATTTTTATTTGACCAAGCTGATGCCCAAGCTCGAATATTTTTAGCAATAGGCTCAAATTCCGCAGTTCCATCTACATTATCTGAAGTTTTCTTGGGCTCTCGATTCGTTTTTTCGTTATTTTCTGTCTTTACATCAGGATTTTTTTTCGCAGCTGATTCTTTTGATTTGTCTGTAGAGGCAATAGTCGTTTCAGTTCCTGAGGGAGGGATTAACTTAGGAGGCGGTGCAAAGTAATCAAGGTCAGCACCCAACTTCGTACTAGCTAATAGATCAATCTGTATTGGATTGGATTTACCATCTAAAGCTTTGCTGTAGGAATCTGCTGCATTACTTAAATATATTTTCCGAAGATTTCTATACGCTGGTGAATTCGATAGTAAATTTTTTTCCAAAATTGATTTTGCTAAATCTTTTTTTCCAATTCCCCATAAGGCAACAGAGTAATTATTGGCAATAACAACATTTTTTGGGTCGTTATTAAATAATGGCTCAAGTATATCAATAGCTTCTTTCCAATTTTTTTGCAGGATAAGTGCATTGGATTTTAAAATCAGATAATCACTAGGATTAATGTCTTTTTTTTGCTTTTCGATTTCTTGCAAGACAAGCTTAGGGTCTTTTTTTGAAAACATCTCCTCAATTGGGGCGGTTGGTATGTAAGCAAATGCTAAGTTATGATGACAAATGAATACAAGTGCTATCCAATAGGGACGGACAAAGCATAACTTGTCTCTCAAACTCATGTGATGTGATAACCTCAAAAAATACTCCATTTAATGCATAGGATTAAATATAGAGGTTTTGAACCCCAAAAGCTAAGTTTAAATAACTTTTTCTAACGATTAATATTATAGCATTTTTTATATTTGACACTTTTCAAATAAAGCATATAAAGTACCAACGATCTTTAAAAAAGCATAAAATTAGTTAAATAAATAAAACCTTAAAAAATAATGAAAGCATCAATTAATTTAGGTTTTACACAAACTTTAGCACTCACTCCACAGCTTCAACAATCTATTAAGCTGCTTCAACTTTCATCCTTAGAACTTGAACAAGAATTAATCTTAGTTGCTGAACAAAATCCTTTTGTAGAATTTGAATCGGAAATGTCCTCTTCTCTACAGGAACACATTCCAGTCATTTCTCAAATCAACTCAATTAAAACGACGAACCATAATCTCGATGACGAAAATGATCCATTATTTGAAATCCCACAAGAGTCATCCCTATTTAGCTATCTTTTAGATCAGATTCAGCTCTTACGACTATCTGAATATGATCAATATATCGTAATTACATTAGCTGGCAACCTCGATGAGAAAGGCTACTTAAGAATGAGTCTTGAAGATCTCATCGAAGAATTGCGCCCATGGATGAAAGATAGTGAGGAAAGTGCAAGTCAACAAATTCTTCGAGGGCTTTCTTTTTTACAAGGGCTTGAGCCTGCAGGTATTGGAGCTCGTAATTTAAAAGAATGTCTTCAAATCCAATTGAATCGCTTTCCAGAAACTGCGAAACAAACGAGTGTTTGGCAGAATAGTTACCTGATCGTGTCTGATTTTCTTGAAATACTAGGAAATAAAGAGGTTGTCCTCATTAAAAAAAAATTAAAACTGAACGATCAAGATTTTGTTGATGTGATGAAATGCATCCGCTCACTTCAACATGACCCATCAAGTCAATATGAAGCGCATGAAAAAATTTATATTCTGCCAGATATTTTTGTTAAAAAGCATCAGGGAAAATGGAAAGCTATTGCAAACCCCTCCTCTTTCCCGAAAATCAATATCCACTCTGCCTATGCAAAAGTAATTGAGGAGTCAAATAAATCTTCCATATCAGAAAATGTAGCTCAAAAATTACAGGAGGCTAAATGGCTCGTGAAAAACCTACATCAAAGAAATGACACCATCTTAAATGTTGCTCAAGAAATTGTTCGTCTTCAACAAAATTTTTTTGAATATGGGCCTATTGCTATGCGCCCTCTCGTTTTAAGAGAAATTGCTGAACATCTTAACCTTCATGAATCTACAATTTCAAGGATTACAACTCAAAAGTATCTGAGCTGCCTTCAAGGAACTTTTGAATTTAAGTATTTTTTTTCAAGTCAAGTACAAACACATACCGGTGGAAATATTTCTTCTACCGCCATTCAAGAATTAATCTTGCAAATCATTCAATCCGAAAACCCCAATAAACCATTATCTGATAGTGCCATAGAAAAACTTTTATCAGAAAAAGGATTTGTTGTTGCAAGAAGAACTGTAGCCAAATATCGAGATATTTTAAAAATTGAACCAGTCCACTTAAGAAAAAAAAGTAAATTATCTTAGTTTTTCATTTCATCATTTCTCATATATACTTCATATAAAGGGGGGCTTATCGTGTTTGATTTTAAGAAAAAAGGTAAAAAAAAGACTCCATTAATGCCAGTAAAACCTCAGTCTACTGAAATAAAAAGTTCTTCCCCATTACCTAATCAAAATGCGATTGCGCAAAAAAATAAAGTTGAGGCATCCGACGAGATTGAAAAAACTGCGCAAATTATTCATGAAGATGTTACAAGTGCTGTTGCAACCCTTCGAGCTTGGCTTAATCAGGATAAACTTCACTAAACATTTTATGACAACGCAATTTTTAAAATCGACCCAAAGTCTCCTCCTCATCATTTGCTTCAGCCTTCTGATGACAGCTTGTGACGCACCCGTTGCTCACAAAAACATCATTACACCAGAGGCAAAAGATCTTCAGGAGGAAACTCTTCCACTCAAAGGATATCGAGGTATTTCATTCACTCTAACGAAGCAAGAGGTAATCGATAAGTTCAAATGTACCGCATATGAGCTCACCGTTGGTTGTCCTTTTTTTGACGGTGAAAAAGACGAGATGCTATGGATTACTTTTAATGAAGGCGGTCGAATGATATTAATGAAGCGCGATTTAGGCTATTTTAATTATGATCAAGCTCAATCCATACTCACTCTTTTTTCGAAAAAATATACTGTGGCTTATGAACCCAGTCCTGCCACACTAAATACTTATAAGATTGGCTTGAAAGATACCCTCTCTTTTGTGTTCGCTAATGGCCAGGTTGTATTTCAGGTTGGTCGTAGCTTTAACAAACGCAATGAACTGATGAATATCTTTATTTTCCCAGAAGATGTTGGCGCAACTTTTCTGGAAAATGTAAAAAAATAAGTCTTTATAAGACTGGACGATTTTTTCTAATTTGTTCAGGTACAAAAGATACCTGAGGAAGTATAGGCTGTTGGCCTTGACTTTCTTTGGTTTCGTATGCCCAGGCTAATATTTTCGCAATAGCCTCAAAAAGTGCCATGGGAATTGACTCACCAATATCTAATTGACTATATAAATATCGGGCAAGGGGGGGAATTTGTGCAATTGGAACTTGGTGCTCTTTAGCAACTTCCTGAATGCGCAATGCCAAAGCATCGGTTCCCCTAGCCACAACGATCGGTGCCAACATTTTATCTGGGTCATAACGTAGAGCTACAGAATAATGCTCTGGGTTGGCTAAAACCACATCAGCTCTCTCAATAGCTGCCATCATTCGGGAAGATGCAATTTGTCTTTGTTTTTGCCTGAGTCGTTGTTTAATCTCTGGAGATCCCTCACTCTCCTTAGTCTCTTGTTTAACCTCCTCGGGACTCATCTTCATTTGTTTTTGAAATTTAAACCATTGTATAACTCCATCAAACAAAGCGATGATAGCCAACGGAAACAGAAGAAGTCCTATTCCATTCGTCAAAAACTTCACTGAAAATACCAAGGAATTTTGCAAGTCACTTTGTATTAATAGGCTAAAAAAATCAAATAGTCCATATAAATAAAGTAAGCCAATCCCCATTAAAAAAATAATCTTCATTAGATTTTTGACTAATTCAATTAATGAATTCATGGAAACAATTCGTCCAAAACCTGAAATAGGATCAAGTTTTGATAGGTCAAATTTAAGTGCAAATACTGGTCTAAAACCAGATAGCGCAAGAGGTGCGAAAATAGCTACTAACCAAACACCTAAAATGATCATTAAAATGGTAAATGCCAATAAGGCAAATGGGCCTAGGAACCATTCATTAATATGGTCAAGTAAATTAATCGGTTGGTTAAACTTCAGCGCAAGTTGAACCAAAATACTCATCTGACGAAATAATATCGGCCCTAAAACTATTACTATCAGAAAAAAACCAACAATTAAAACGAAAGTCGTTAAGTCTCTGGACTGGGCGAATTGTCCTTGTTCTCTGGCTTGCTCGAGACGTTTAGCAGAAGGGGCTAACTCCCTTTCTTGAGAGGATTCTTCAGCCATTTATTCCTAAAATAACCGATAGCAGTAAAAATTATTTACCAGTAGCATCAATCAGCTCTTGATCACCATTATCATTAACTTTGGGCCCGGCCTTAACAGGTTTTACTGTCTTCACCTGGTAAGACGCTCCCAAATCTCCACCAATCGTTCTAGCATAGGCGCCCAAATAACGTCTAGTTAAGTCAGGGTAGTATGGGTCGCTCTCTAAATAACCTTTTTCCCGTAAGCAAAGGCCTACGTCTGGACAGTCCTTACAGGCAGCCACTGCAGACAATCTACCTACTTCAAACTGTTCACCCATCACAAATAAAAAGGTTAAAAAGACAATGGGTAATACACCCCAAACCAAAAGTTTTTTAATAATTCCTAAAATTTTATCTTTCATGACTTTTCTTTCTTTTTGGTATTTCTATACTTAATTATCTATTATTTTTATTTAACTTAGCATAAACATCAACTATCCGAGCATCTGTGGGGATAGTAGTCTCGTTCATTGCTTTTAGGGTTATTTGCGCCTCTAAATTACGGTCAGCTTTAATATATTCAAGGCCTGCACAATAATAAAAATCCATCGCTTGCTGAACTTGTATTTTTATACCTAAGCCCTTGGAATATATATTTCCCATCAACTGGCAGGCTTCAGGAATTCTAGCTTTGGCTGGCTCTAATAAGTATTTTTTCGCATCCTGATACTGAATATCTCTGTAACGATTCAGTACCATTGCCGTAAAAATAAAATCTCGGTCTTGAATATAACTGGCACGATCTGCATAATCTTGCGCTCTTTCATAAGCAATTAACCCGCGATAATACATAGCCCAAAGATCATTTTTTCTTGCCGCAACATCCAGTTTTTCCAGTAATCGAATATTAAAAATACTGTACTTTAAAACATCATCTTCTGAGTTGATACAGTTCTCATCTTTTAAACATTGTATTGAAGCTATAGATTTGATATAACTTTTATTAAATAAGTCGTAGATTTTTTTTGCTTCAATCTTTTGTTGGTTAGCAATTGACTTCTGGGTTTTGTCATTAATGGGATTTTGTTGCTTGTTTTCTGCGGATTTATTTAAGATCTTATTTGAATTTTCACTTAAACCAACTTTTGCAGGCTCCTCAGCCATTACTGAGTTACCATGCAAAAAAATCATTCCGAATAAAAAAATCGCCCCAAGATAAGAGGTTATTTTCATAACATTTACCTATTTAGACTTGGTGAAATCGATGGTTTTGGTGGTAATGAAAATTGTGTAGAAGGTAATTCACTTTTTTCTTTTTCAGGAGCCTTTAAGTTTGGAGGAATTTCTTGAGGCCCTGGTTTAACACCTTCGATTCTATTATTTCCTGATTCATTGGGTGATACATTACTGATCTTTGATGGTGATACTTGAGGCTTTTGTTTTAAAACAGTAATTGAAATTCTTCTATTCAGGGGATCGTTCAAATCATCGGGATTAATTGGGTATTTATCGGCAAATCCAATCACCTGAGCAATACGATCTTCTTTAAGTCCTCCATTGAGCATCTCACGACGCGCCACATTTGCTCTCTCTGAAGATAGGTCCCAATTTGAATATCCTGCACCACCTTTGGTATATTTGGCTCCATCGGTATGACCCTCAATACGAATAGGGTTCGGAGAGTCTGATAACGCTTTTCCAATAACCCTTAATAATCGCTGACCTGAGGTTGTTGGCGTAGTACCACCACTAGCAAAAATCGGTCTGCTTTTATCATCAACCACCTGAATTCGTAATCCTTCAGCGGTAATGTCCATAAAAACTTGGCCTTTTAATTTACCAAGTTCAGGATCATTCTTGATGTCGCTTTCAATTTTTTCTTTTGTTGTCTGAGCTTGAGCTTGGGCTTGTCCTTGAGTTTGTCCTTGAGCTTGTCCTTGAGATTGAGGTTGTGCTTGACCTGTATTGGAACCGCCAGGACCTCCCTCAGCTGTAGAAGAAGTAAGACTTGTATTATCTCTTCGGGCATTCTCTATTTCAGTTGCTTTTGAATTACTTACTCGACGCTCATCAGTATCAGCATCAGCCTTGGCCTCTTGACCAGTGGTTAAAGTAATACTTCCGCCACCACTTTTTATAATACGAGTCGTATCTCCAGAGCCCTGGCCACCTGCCATTGATATTCTCAAAGGATTCTGAAAGTAAGAGGATATTCCTGCTAGGTCGCCTGCAGTAGTTGATCCTAAAACCCACATCAGCAGAAAGAATGCCATCATCGCAGTTACAAAGTCTGCATATGCGATTTTCCATGCTCCACCATGGTGGCCGTGGCCACCCTTTTTCACGCGTTTGATGACTATTACTGGTGCGCCGTCTTTAGGCATTTATTTACCTTTTACCGCTTTAGTTCCTTCGTCAAGCTCAGTAAAGGTTGGGCGTTGATCAGAGAAAAGAACCTTGCGTCCAAACTCAATAGCTGCTGCTGGTGGGAAATTATTTAAACTCGCAATAAGGATTGCTTTAACTGATAGAAAAGCTCTGGAGCTTGAATTAAGCTTTTGTTCCAATACTTTAGCTACTGGTGCCACAAATGCGTAAGCCAATAAAATACCTAAGAAGGTACCAACCAAGGCAGCACCAATAAGCTTACCTAGTTCAGCAGGTGGTAAACCAATAGAACCCATCGTGTGAACCACCCCCATCACAGCGGCAACAATACCAAACGCTGGCAAACCATCTCCAACGTTGGTCACAGCATTAACAGGTATATGTCCCTCTAAATGGTGCACTTCAATCTCTTGTTCCATTAAACTTTCAATTTGGACTAAATCCAATGCACCTGCAAGCATCATCCTTAAATAGTCCGTGATGAAATCGACTAAATGGTGGTCAGCTAAAACATCAGGATATTTTTCAAAAATTGGGCTGGCGTGAGGATCTTCTATATCCGCCTCTAAAGACATTAAGCCATCTCTCTTAATTTTTTGCAGTATTTCAAACATCAAACACAATAAATTTAAATGGAACTGTTTAACTGCTCCCGAAGATTTGAATGCTCCACCTAAGGCAGAAAGCGTGGCTTTTAAGTTAGTTGGAGTATTTGAGGCCAACATGGTACCCAATGCAGCTCCTACAATCGTTAAAACCTCCGTAGGCTGCCACAAAACCATAATATGGCCGCCATGCAAAGCATAGCCGCCTAGTGCACAACCCATCGCAATAATCCACCCAATTGGAATATTCATAGCTTCTCTTTACATTTTTAAATTACAGTTTTGAAAACAAATCACTTGACTGCAACTTACCAAACAAGACCTGAGCTGCATTTAATATTGCTTGATTTTTGGTAAAACCAGCAGTTGCAGCAGCCATATCCGTATCGAGCAGAGTTGAAGTCGTTGATGCCAACTGAGTACTTAGTGAGTTAACCGCACTACTTGCTTGACTAACAAGGCTTCCCACCAAACCACTATGCGTTTGAGCATCTTGTAACTGATTATATGCTGAAGTTAAGCCAGAGGAAACATCTGTTAACGAAGATGTATTATTTGCGTAGGCCGGAACCCCTGCTTTATGTCCCAAATATGCAACAAATTGATTAATTTTTGCCAAAACATCAGTTTTTCCAACTAAATTCGCATCTGTGGCACTCGCAAGGTCTGCTTGTGAAAGGCTATTTAAGTCTTTTCCAAATGCATCAGACGTCAGAATCCCTGAGTCAACTGATACGCCAGGCTCGATTTGAACGGAATTAATGGATGAGGGAAAAATCGGATTTCCACTAGCGTCTTTGGCAGTTGCCTGACCCTGAATCGTCTTAGCAATTTGACTCGCCTGTTGATAAAGGGCATTAAGAGCAGATGATGTTAAAGATCCATTTTGAGCTTGAACTGAAACGGAAGTTAATTGATTCATTGCATCAATCATACTTCCCAACTGTGTAGAGGCACTATCCATAGAAGCTGTTACATAGTTTTGATTATTCGTGTACATGGTTAATCGACTCTTGTCAAAGCTTAAACGTACCCCCCAAGAAACAGCGTAGGGATTTTCAGAGGCTTTACTGTAGCTTTGGCCTGTACTAATTTGTTGTTGATATTTGACCGCTTCTGTCAAACTGGAATTCATTGACTGAACACTGCTATCAAAAATCTGACTAGTACTAACTCTCATAATAATTTCCCTGACTCAGTCTTTTTTAATTCATGATGGATAGAATCGACTGGAACATTTGATTGCCAGCCTGTAAAACTTTGCTTGATGCCTGATATAACTGTTGAAATTTAAGGAGATTTGCCGCCTCCTCGTCCAAATTTACGCCCGAAATGGCACTTTGCTGAGTTTTCAAATTTGACAAAACTGCCTGATTAGCGGTTTGGTTATTTGTCCATGTTGCAATAGGTACCCCAACGTCACTTACTAAATTAGCCACGGCATTACCCATAACAGTTATTTTTTGAGATACTGTATTGGCAGCCTGTGAAGTAATAATGGGCTGACCATTATTAAGATAATTACCGTTATCAGTTGGTGCGCGTGAGACAAAATTGGCTGCAGTTAGACCTCCAGCAATTAATCCTAAGGAATCTGTGGAATTTGCTTGATACAAACCTGTCATGTCTGTATCTGATGTAATTGCAGGAATTGTTTTTGTAATATCTCCACTTGGACTGGTATTTCCTAAATAATCTCCAGCTACCTTAAATGCAAATATTTTTAAATTTCCACCACTATTGACACTCGCTCCACTTACATTATTCGCAATACTGACTAAACTTTGTGCAATGGTATTTAATCTTTGATTCAGCGATGGTACAAATTGAGAAATGATGGTCGTCAATCCGCCAATTTGGCCAGCTGAAGGATTTTTAATCATCATCGTTTGCGAACTACCTCCAGACTGAATGCTAAACGTTGGACTCAGACTGTTCGGTGCATTCACAACCAACTTATTTGAAATACCTCTCTCAATCAAGGGAATACCACCTAAAAATTGTGTGGCAGTACCGTCACTATTAATTAAACTTTGACCACCAACAAGGGTTTGTATCTTCCCAAGTATCACATCACGCTGATCAAGCAGATCAGGCGAAACTCCAGTATTTTTTCCACCAGCGCTCGAGTTGACAATCTGTTGATTAATCTGAGCTAATTGAGGTAATAATGTGTTGACCTGATTCACACTATCAGCAAGCCCAGATTGCGCATTACTAGTTAATTGGCTCACCACAGACACCATACCCGCCATACTGGCTGAAACCTGATTTGCACTCCCAGTCAAACCAGCTTGAGCTGAAGGGCTTGTTGGATTTGTCGCATAGGTACCCATCGCATTAAAGAAATTTGCAATGGAAGTTTGAAGTCCTGTTGAATTATTGGCTACTAAGCTATTAACGGAAGACGTATATTGCACCAAGGTATCGGTATAGCTTGACTGTGATTGCTGATTCAATAACTGACCACTAACTAATGAATTATATTGACGAATAAAACCGTTGACTGCAAATCCAGTTCCAGTTAGGTTCACGGCATTTGGTGCCATAGAATCTATTACTGCATTCGCATTACGCCTTGAATAGCCATCCACAGAAGCACCAGAAACGTTTTGCGATGTCACCAACATTCCAGCTTGGGCCATTTGTAGACCCTGAAAGGCTGAACTGCTGATTGAGTTAATATCCATAGTTAGTTCCGATTAGAAAGAAGAAGTTTTTTTGTACTGATTCACCACACTATTAAAGTTATTTACTAAACCACTTTGTTTAGTAGTATTAACGGCTTTTTTCTCATCTTCGATTAGGGCTTTAACATTGGGCTGGGAAAGCATCTGCTCTGCAACTTTACTTGCAAATCCGACACCCTTTCCAGCAACTAAAGTGTCAGCCAATTTATCATCAGCTATTTCTAAATAACCTTTGGAAGAATCACTCTGATCATCACCACCTCGTAATGTATTACTTCTGACGGTAGTCAACATTTGGCGTACCAAAGTCCGCTCAAATCCCCGAGCAGCCTCTCTAATTTGTTTCTCAGTTTTTGTCATAGGCTCAGAGACTGTAGAAGGCGAGGTTTTCGTTGTTGAACTTGCTCCGGTCGAGGGTTTCTGAGCTTCTAAAACAGATGCAAAGGATGAGTTATTTGCGTTATTGTTTTTTAGAACAGCCGGTAACTCGTTGGATTGTCCGATTAAACCGAAGGCATTCGAGCCCAGTGCGGCAAGCCCAACACCTGGAATTGTTAAATTCGAAAGAGACATCATTAGATGACCTCGATTTCTGCACTAAGAGCGCCTGAAGATTTGAGAGACTGTAAGATTGAAATCAAATCTGATGGTGTAGCTCCCAACATATTGAGGGCCTTTACGACTGAAGATAAATTTGCTCCGCCTGAAATTGCAATTAAATTATCCGGCTTACCATCACTTGAAACTGTTGCTGTGTCCTGTGATGTAACGACTGTATCGCCTCGACCAAAAGCATTCGGTTGACTAACCTCAGGTGTGGATTGGATACGGACCGTTAAATTACCATGAGCTACCGCTGATGGAGCAAGCTTAACCGCTTGATTCATCACGACAGAACCAGTTCTTGAATTGAGTATGACTTTAGCCGGACCCGATGTTTGCTCAATGTTAATATCCTGTAAAGCCGCCATAAAAGCAACACGTTGAAGGGGATCCAGTGGTACACGTACGTTAAGTGAACGAGCGTCAATCGGAATGGCAGTACCTACACCAAAACGCTGACCAATCGCTTGTGTCGTTTTTTGCATCAAAGAAAAATCGGATTGCTTCAGATCTAATTGAACAAATTCTTCAGGCATGATTTGCGGAACAGATCGTTCAATCAGTGCTCCCGAAGGAATTCTTCCGGCTGAAAGATGGTTGACGGTTGTAGTCGCACCACCAGCACTTGCTCCCGCACCAGAGATCACTACGTTACCTTGAGCCTGTGCATAGACCTGCCCATCGGCGGCTCGTAGTGGTGTCATCAGCAACGTTCCACCTTTTAAACTCTGTGCATTACCCATCGAAGATACAGTAATATCAATTGCCTGACCCGGTCTTGCCAAAGCAGGCATCTCAGCCGTAACCATCACTGCAGCAGCATTTCTTAACTGAGCTTGACCGCCGGGAGGAACAGTAATACCTAAGGTTCCAATCATTTGTAAAACACTTTGAATCGTAAATGGTGTTTGCGTAGTTTGGTCACCAGATCCATCTAAACCTACTACAAGACCGTAACCCACCAGTTGGTTTGGGCGCTGACCAGAAATATTTGAAATATCCTTTAATCGCTCAGCCTGGGCTAAATTGATCGAGATACATAACAAGATCAATACTTTAAAAAAATGTATAGGGAGTTTAGTCAGCTTCATGATTAACTTATAAAGGATTAAATTTAAGTAAGGCGCGTGTTAACCAGCCAGCCTGTTGGGCATCATCAGCTGCTCCTCGACCACGATACTCCATACGCGCATCTGCAACCTGCTGGGAGGAAATAGAGTTATTAACAAGATTGCGTGGATTGACCACACCACCAAAACGAATAGTCTCTTCTTCATTACTGACGGCAATTTGTTTCTCACCAGCGACTACTAAATTACCATTCGAAAGGACTTCAATAACGGTTACTGTAATCGTGCCATTAAAGTAGTTACTATTGGAGCTATTTCCACTTCCTTCACTCTTTATGTCGGTTGTCGAAGCATTATTACCAACACCAGTTATGAAATCAAAAGCTCCCTTGATGACACCTGCAATATTTCCGCCGGTAGCATTTCCAGTATTTGATGCGGTATTAGTTGCATTGGCTTTTCTTGCCGCTAAAGATCCACTATTTTTTGCCGCACTCGTTGTCTCATTTAATACAATTGTCAATGTATCTCCAACATTACGAGCGCGTGTATCCTCAAATAAAGGCCTATAACCACCGCTAGTTGTAATGTTTGAGGTTGGAAATAAACTCCCTAAATTAGCTGGAGTTAAGTTTTCCGGTTTAGGACGAATAGTGGTCGGTGTTGATAATAAGGTCGGCTTATCTGCAGTTGCGCAAGCACTCAAAAGCGCTGAGCTCACAACTATTAAACCGGTCAATCGAAGAAGAGATACGTTACGCATGATTATTGCCCCAAAGTAGAAAGTTTTTGGAGAATTTGATCAGACGCGGATACAGCACGTGTGTTGATTTCATAACCACGCTGAGCTGCGATTAACTTTACAAGTTCCTCTGAAACGTTCACGTTCGATTGTTCTACGTAATATTGGTTCGTTGTTCCCATACCATTGGAACCAGCTGTTTGAGTTTGAGGTGTTCCAGAAGATGGTGTTGCTAAGAAATTACCGTTACCAATGGCAGACAATCCAGATTCATTTGCAAAATTCGCCAAGACCAACTGACCTGCTTGTGTTAACGCGGTACTACCCTGTGTTGTATATTGGACTAAACCCGCTGTGTTGATAT
>Ga0214921_10003732_pt1 | contig 23029 bp, 23 predicted proteins | sample LL1505_MetaG_FD_177992 | JGI IMG/M metagenome (GOLD analysis project Ga0214921, IMG submission 177992) | Freshwater microbial communities from Lake Lanier, Atlanta, Georgia, United States - LL-1505 | ecosystem: Environmental > Aquatic > Freshwater > Lake | place: USA: Georgia | collected... | reverse complement strand
AAGATGCCGTAGAAAGGCCCTGCCAGCGAGTAGGTTCGCTCTACCTCTCCGTAGCTTCCTGACGCTGGAGCCAGTTAGCGCGAAAAGCAGCTGCCTTTCTTTTGGGCGCTCCTGCCCTATGCCCATCCTTGAACGGCTGTGCGCCTCAATCTCTAGATGCACCATGTTAAGAATCTCTGGGACTCGCTGCACCTCATCAATGACAACCCACTGCCGTCCCATACCGAGGCGAGCTATACGCTCCGAGAGAAGCCCTGGTCGTTGCGAAAGCTCGTCAAAGTCTCGCGCTGTCAGAAGGTCAATATAGTGCGTTTGTTCTGGCGGAAGTCGCTCGCGAAGCAGCCAACTTTTGCCAGTTCCGCGCGCTCCGAATAGAAAGAAACTGTGTGATTCTGGTAGGTTAATTGCTCGTTGCATATCGCTGCATATTCGGCTGCCAAATATGCATATGGTTGCATGATTATCTGGGCGTGTCCAGAATAAAGGACCCTTAGCTGTAGTTATCTTTTGGCAGTTTTTACGAGTATTTAGGAACTTAGCGGCGTTTTTGCCGCCCGCGCTAAGCAGCCAACTTTTCAACCTTGATCTTTAACTTCTTAGACTTCACTCGCGCGAGCGCCAAATCATACATACTCTGCTGATTCATCCACGACTCCGCGGACGTGCTGAATGCCATAGATAAGCGAATCGCCATAAGTGGACTAATTCCGGCCTTGCCATTGAGAAGCTCTGAGAGGCTCTTGCGAGATACCCCAAGCGCCTGTGCTGCCTCAGCTACAGTTAAGCCTAGTGGCTCAATGCAAAGCTCTCTAATTATCGCTCCAGGGTGTGGTGGATTATGCATGTCCTTCATAAGCTATATCCTCAATGATAATCAACGTAGTCAACATCAACTGCATCTTTCCCGTTAAAACTAAAAACAACTCGCCAATTTCCATTAACTGTCACGGCATGTTTGCCCTTCATGGAGCCTCTCAGAGGGTGAAGCCTTAGCCCAGGTAATGACATGTCTCGTGCCGAACAGGCCGCCGCAAGTCTTGCTAAAATGAGTCGCAACTTGTTTGCATGGTCTGCGCTGATCCCAGAAAGATCCCCTGATTCAAAAAACCTCTTAAGACCTTTATGCCTGAAATTTTTTATCATTACACAGACTGTAACGTGAAACGTTACGGGTGTCAAATATAAATTGAACGTCCCTCTTTAAGCCTGGCGAATGCACGCCAAATCAGGATTAAGGGCAGCCATTCTCTTTAGGTTAAGAACCCCCAACACCCCCCAACACCTCGCGCGGATAATCAGTCATCATCATATCCACCCCGCGCGACTTTAAGTATCGCCACATCTCAGGAGTATCAAAGCTTGAGGTCGCTAGATTAAGAGCCACTAGGATATTTTTCGCGTGAGCCTCTTTTACCGCGCTTGAAGTTATCCAACGCTCTAGCTCAACAGCCTCTATCGGTAGCTTTAACGCGCTCTCTAGCGCCGCCTCGTCTTTGCATCTAATTAAGATCCGCGCATTGGGCCAACTGCTAAGAACTAATTTCGCTCGCTCAACAGATCTTATCTGTATTAACGATCTTTTTAATAAACCGCGCGACGAAATTAAATTTAGTACAGCTAGAGTTAAATTATCTGACTCGCCTTTTAAGTCCAGTTGCAAAGTAGAGCTTGGATGCTCACTAATTAGATCTAGAGCCTGCGCGAGCGTTGGTATCCCTACCTGGCCATACTTATCTAATTTTACTTTAGAGCGGAGCTCGCTTGTTAAAGAAGAGATAGGAGCGCCAAGAGTGTCATCTGGAGCGAATGAATTCCTCTTATTTAAACTTCCATCGTGAAAAAGAAACAGCTCGCCATCTTTAGCCTGTCTTACATCGACCTCAAGATTATCAACCCCGCTTAAGATAGTTCTCTTTAGAGTTGGTATAGAGTTATCGATATCTTCAGCTTTATGCAGGCTCCCTCTGTGGGCAACGACGACTGTTTTTAAACTAGGAGCTGGATCTAGTCGTTTTAACTGAATAAGCGCTGAGATGTAGCAGCCGCTAGCTGAAAGAACTAGTAATGATAAAAGCGCGGCGAAGGAAAACTTCTTAAAGCTCCGACCTAGTCCACGCCGTAGATAATGAATCAGCATACTCGTTCCAAAGCCAGCCGTTGTGAGCCTTAATCCAGCGCAGTTTTATCCTGGGCTTCTTTTTACTTAGAGCGTAAAGCTCCTGCACAAGCTCAAGATTGGCTATCGGCCCAGTGCTACGCTTCCAGCCGCGACGTTCCCAGCTAGCTGCCCATTCATTAATTGTTTTTACACAGAGCTGGCTGTCTGAATGGACCTCTATATCGGCGTTATCAGGAAGAGCCGAGAAAGCTTTAATAAGAGCTGTCAGCTCCATGCGGTTGTTTGTTGTTTGCGGGGAGTGTCCGTGCTCTTGGTGAACTACCTCGCCATTAACAACGTGAACGTAACCCCAACCCCCAGGGCCAGGATTTGGTTGACAACCACCATCTGTAAAGACCCCCGTTTGCGGGCCCGCTGAATAGCTCTCTAGAACTTCTTGTAGCGTCATGGTGTGTGTCTTACTCAACCTTCTTGTGGAGACGCTCCATAAGCCCCGAGAACTTATCTTTACGGATTATACCTGAGAACTCATTTCGGTAATTAGCAACAAGGCCGATATTCTCAATCACCACATCGTAAACCTGCCATGAGCCAGTTGTTCCGGCCATCATTTTGTAATCGATCGGGAAGGTATCGCCGTTGCTGATTACCACGGTCTTTACCACAGCGCGTGGTGGCTCGATCTGCTCGCTCTCAACTTTAACCATGCCAGGTTTAACTGTCTCAATCTTTGAGAGATAAGTACGAGCTAAAAGCTCAGAGAAGACCTTCGTGAACTCTGATTGCTCGCTTGCTGAAAGGTCATTCCAGTTAGCCCCCAAAGATCGCTTCGACATCTCAGCGAAGTTAAACTTAGGGTTGATTAGCTCGCGAAGCTTCTGCCTTCTGACAGTTTTGGCGGAATCCCCAGAGTGCTCACCGGCTATCGATATAATGCTGTCGATCGTTTGTACCATCTCAGCTTTAGGCGAGCCCTTGCTTGGATCGGCTATTACAGTTGACGCAAACAGGAACACACAACTTAGTAAACCAAAAAAACTTCTCTTCATACCTTTAAAACCCTCCAATAAAATCAGTGCTACTGGTGTGTAGCGGTTACTTATCTTTATTCGCGCCGCCCTTATCGTTACCCTTATCGGCGTCCTTCTCCTCGTCCTTCTCTCCAGTCAGACTGTGAACAACTTTTCCTATGACGTCCTCTAGATCGACCACAGACTCTGTCTCAGGCATCGTCTGACCAGCCTCAATATAAGTGTCAGAGGCCCCACGAGAGATCTTTACGTAACGATCTCCGATGATTCCCTTAGTGCGAATAGAGGCGATGTCGTCGTCTTTTATCTTAACGGCGCGTGTAAGTTTCAGAGCTACACGGGCAGCCGGGTCTTTTAGAGTGATATCCGATACGACTCCTATAGGAACTCCAGCTATCTCAACAGAGGCGCCGTATTTTAAACCTGAGATGTTATCGAACTCGGCGTATATGGTGTAGTTGTTCCCCTCCCCTAGCTCAAGTCCGGCTAGGCCAACCGCTAAGTAAGCGGCAGCAGCCACTCCCGCGGCGGCGAAAAGTCCGACGAGGAGCTCAAGAGAGAATGAGCGCCTAGGCACGGTGAGCTGCGTTGATTGCTCGGGTTTATTGAATTTTGATTGGTCCATCCGTTCTACCATTGAGAAACTGTTGTACCGCGGGGTTGGACGAAGCGATCAGCTCCGCGGGTGTTCCCTCGATAATAATCTCACCGCCCAGAATCATAGCAACTCGGTCCGATACCTGAAAGACCTCGGGGAGCTCGTGGCTGATAACTAGCCCGGTAAAACCCCACTGAATCTTACACGCGTTAATTAGATCGTAAACCTCCTGGCCATCTAATGGATCTAACCCCGTGTTGGGCTCATCCACAAGAAGCACCTTAGGTTGAGTGATTAAAGCGCGCGCCATACCGACACGCTTGCGAATTCCGATCGATACCTGCTCAGGATAGTTCTTTAAGTAAGGCACGAGGCTTAACGATTCAGCCATATCTAAAACCTGCTTGTGCGCTTTTGATGGGCGAATAAGCATCCGCTCGCGCAGAGAGAAGGCGATATTCTCGTAGATCGTTAGAGAGTCAAAGAGTGCCGCGGATTGAAAAAGCACACCAAGAGAGCGTCTAATCTCGTTTTTCGCGCGCTCGCCGCGGGCTGAGGTGATGTTGTCTCCGCCGATAAAGATCTCGCCACTATCAGGGGTCATCAAACCCATGATTAGCTTTAGTAGCACTGATTTTCCAACACCGCTTGGGCCCACAACCGCGGTGGTCTTGCCAGGCTCGATCTCAACCGAGACCCCGTTTAAAACAACCTGGGGCCCAAATCTTTTATAAACGTTACGAACCGAGATCATCCCGCCTACTTACTTCATAAATACACGGGTGAGGACGCTGGTTAAGAAGTAATCAACGATTAACACCGCGACCGAAGCGGTAACTACTGATTGAGTTGTAGCTTTATTAACACCCTGCGCGCCGAATCCGCAGGTGTAGCCCTTGTAGCAGCTAACCCAGCCGAAGATTAATCCAAACACAGTGGCTTTAATAAAACCTGAGTAGATATCCACTAGACCAACCGCTGACTCGATCTGTGACATAAATGTTCCAGCGCTTAGGTCAAGTAAACCAACAGCGACGATGTAGCCGCCGAAGATACCAACTACATTAAACATTCCACAGAGAAGAGGCATGGCGATTAATCCAGCGAGCAAACGCGGCGCCATTAGATACTTAATCGGATCTACCGCCATCGATCGAAGGGCGTCGATCTGCTCGGTGATACGCATAATCCCGATCTCGGCTGTAACCGCCGAGCCAGCGCGACCGATCACCATTAGAGCTGTTAAAACTGGGCCAAGCTCACGGATTAGGCTTAGCGCCACCGCTGGGCCGGTGTAGGCGTTAGCTCCAAATTTTGAAAGGGTGTACTCACCCTGAACCGCAAGCACCGCGCCGGTAAATAGAGCTATTAACGCGATAACCAACGAAGAGTTTACTCCGATCTGAAGTAGCTGTTGAAAATAGAGGTACGGCCTAAACGGCGGACGAACGAGAGCTGATAAGACTCGAGATAAAAAGATCCACGATCTTCCCCAGCGCTCTGTAGTGTCGATAATAAAGGATCCGAAGTTCTCTGTGGCCGCGACTATATTCATGAAGGTAACTGATACCGGTTAGCGTGATTTAAATCCAAGTCCGATAACATAGAACTCATTGGAGGAGTTCCTGGTTGAATCGAGCTCAGAGCGCACTAACCTATTAAACATTGGCCGAGCTGATTTGACAAACATCTCCACCTCGTTGCCCTTAAACACTTTGACGACGAAGTTGCCCCCGGGCTTCAAAAATCTTTCAGCCACCCAGAGCGCTAGCTCAGCGCAACCAACGATACCAGCTTGGTCGGCCTCTTTGATACCGGTTAATTTTGGGGACATGTCCGAGATAACGCAGTCAAAACGGAGATCGGGGTCGGGTAGTAGCGATTCGAGGTCTCTGGCGTCTCCGGCAAGGAGGTGGCAGCGAGGATCGTCTATCGGGTCTAGCGCCTGGAGGTCGATTCCCCACACAGCGCCCCCTTGGCCGATAAATTCCAAAGCTACCTGACACCATCCACCCGGCCAGGCGCCGACATCGAGAACACGCCCATTTGGGGGGATAATCTTATAGGTAGCCTGGATCTCCTTTAATTTATAGGCGGCCCGAGAGCGGTACCCTTCGTCCTTGGCTTTTTGATAGAGGTGGTCTTTTCGGTTGTATTTACTGTTCGACACGGTCTTAAGGTATCAGGTATTGGCGATAAAGGGGACCACTCCAAGCGGATCAAGGCTTCTAAAAACCGTGTTTCACAGGAGCTGGGCTGCCCAAGTGGCTGATTAGATGAAAAAGCGGCAACTTTTTGTGTTAGTTTTTCGATTGGATATAGAAAAAGACTTGAAGCCTATCGAGGTGCGATATAGAAAAAGAATAGAAGAGCGTGGCGGGCCGGTCGTAAATGCCATCCGATGCGGCCCGCTTCGAGGCTTTTCTTTGATTTTTTTAGGTTAATAAATTTATCGCAAACACTAGGGAGGCGACGGTTATTATGTACGATGGAATGTTAAGCAGTGGAGTTTTAAACAGTGGAGTTTTAAACAGTGGAGTGTTGCTAACGGGTGTTAATTTTATCGGCGTTGATTTTATCTGCGCCGCTCTGACCTTGGCGTATATCGCTAAGTTGATGTTCAACTCTGTTGGATTATCCAACGCGGTAATGGCTTCGTGCAGAGTGGCTAAGGTTTCGTTGCAGGGACAGCAGGTAGCTAGGAGAATTAGATAGAGATCTTGGTCAATTGCCATAGGCTTCACGAGCACGTGCCCGTGAACGTGCTCCTGCACGTGCTCGTGCACGTAAACGAGAAACGTCCCCGAATTCAGGATCACGCAGTAGCCAAACTAAGATGGTAGAAGTGGCAGATCGGGTACGTTCACGAGCACGTGCACGTTCACGTGGAATTGATCATGTATAGCCTATTCAGTGATTCACCCCAGGGAGGGTTAATCTAGCAGGAGGAACCCCCGCATCGCTCCCCAAACGGCTGTATTTTTAAGCTTTCATGATATAGTGGCGCGATGCTTGGTGAACAAAACGATCTCTTTAGTCCTGACGTGGTAGATAAAAAGGATTCTTCAACAACACCCCCAGATCTTTTGTCGGGGTTAAATCCTCCGCAACAGCAGGCGGTGCTGCATGTTGATGGACCGATCTTGGTGCTGGCGGGCGCAGGCAGTGGCAAGACCCGTGTATTAACTCACCGGGTCGCCAATCTAATCTTAAATCACGGAATCTGGCCAAGTAGAATCTTGGCCGTTACCTTCACGAACAAAGCCGCTGGTGAGATGCGCCACAGACTCTTCTCACTTTTAGGAGAGCGGGCAGAGCAGATCTGGATCTCAACTTTTCACTCGGCTGGTTTAAGGATCTTAAGGCACCACGCGCACCACTTAGGTTACACAAAGCAGTTTGTGATCTATGACGATCAGGATACCAAGGGGGTTTTAAAGCAGGTTTTAAAGGACCTCTCAATTAACGAAGAGAAGTACCCTGTAGATACCTTCGCGCGCGCGATCGATCGCTTCAAGAACGGCTATATACTTCCAGCGGAGGCCGCGAAACGAGCCTCTAGTATCGATTCAGACCTGCAGGCGCGGGTTTACGACCTCTATCAGAGATACCTTCTACAAGCGAACGCGATGGATTTTGGCGATCTCTTAGTTAACGCGGTGCGTGTTTTCCGTGAGCACCCTGAGGTCTTAGATTATTACCGACACGCGCTGCATTACCTTTTAGTTGATGAGTTTCAGGATACCAACAAGGTTCAGTACATGTTTATTAGGCTCATCTCAGAGCCGCGTCGAAATCTTTTTGTTGTAGGAGATGACGACCAGTCGATCTATGGATTCCGCGGGGCTACAATCAGTAACATCCTTGAGTTTGAGAAGGATTACAGCGGAACTAAAGTTATTAAACTTGAGCAGAACTATCGCTCCACCGCGACGATACTTAACGCGGCGCACGCTGTTATCGAGAAGAATAGAGCGAGAAAAGCTAAGAAGCTCTGGACCTCTGGAGACTCCGGGGAGCAGATCCGAACATTTATCGGCTACGATGAGAATATGGAGGCGGAGTTTATCGCCTCAGAGTTAAAGCGGCTAAAATCTGAAGGTACCGAGTACTCAAAGATGGCGCTTTTATACCGCACAAACGCGCAAACCCGAGCGCTTGAGGAAGCGCTTGTGCGAGCGAAGATCCCTTACAAGATCTTTGGTGGATTAAAGTTCTTTGACCGTAAAGAGATTAAAGATATCTTGGCGTATCTTAGGCTTTTAGTTAATCCAGCCGATAATCAGGCTTTTCAAAGGATAGTTAATACGCCGCCTCGCGGTATCGGAGCGCAGGCGCTTCAGAGCGTAATTGAGGAATCTCAAAAACGCGGTGTGCCGTTTCTCTCGGCGGCGATTGAGGTGGCTGAGACTCACAAAGGTGTTCGTGGATTCGTGGCGCTAATAGCCGATCTTAAAAACGATCTAAATACCGTTGGATTAAGCGAGTTAATCCACAGGATAGTTCACAAGAGCGAGTACGGACCTAAGTTAGCCGCGATGAAGGATCCAACGGCGCTATCACGGATAGAGAACTTACAGGAGTTAGAGTCCTTAGGGAAAACGATGGAGCGATCTAATGAGGCTCCAGAACTCGTCGTGAAGGATTTTCTAGACCGGATCTCTTTAACATCGGGCTCTGATATCGCGACAAACGAGAGTGTTGCAGCGGCCGAGCAGGCTAAAGGAGCTAAGGGACCTAACGAGCAGCCAGAGACCGTTTCTTTAATGACCCTTCATTTAGCTAAGGGATTAGAGTTTCCGGTTGTTTTCTTAGCTGGGCTTGAGGAGGGATTGCTTCCACATTACCGAGCTATCGATAACCCCTCTGAGCTAGAAGAGGAGCGCCGGCTCTGTTACGTGGGAATAACAAGAGCGATGCAGGTTCTTTATCTAACCAGAGCTTATTACCGCGGAATGTTTACCGCTGGTGGTGGTGGCGGTGGCGCGCGAATCGTTAGCCGCTTCGCGAAAGATCTCGATCCAAAAGCTGTGGTCGCGGTAGGAACAGAGCGATCTCAGGGCGCTAGTTTTATCGGTGGATATCCACGGTTCTCTTTTGATGATGACTCTGGAGATGATGGCGATAACGGCTACGGAGATGATTACGGTGGCGGAAGTCGTTGGAAGCGTTCAAAGGCTAATAGACGGGTAGAGCCACCAGAGCCAAGGCAAGCGATCTCGTTAGATAAGATCCGCGCGATGCTCTCGCCCGCGGATGCCATGCAGCAGCAACAACCCGAGACACCAAAGGAGTATTTCGATAAACCAGCGGCGGCGTTAGAGCAGCTAACAACAGGGGCGCGGGTAATTCACCCGACCTTTGGTCACGGCGCGGTTCTCTCAGTAAGTGGAAACTCAAACGCGGCTATGGTGACAGTTAAGTTTGATAACTTTGAGGAGCCTAAGAAGGTAGTGTTTAGGTTCGCCAAGTTGGTGCTGGCGGCCTAGGTGGGGGCAGAAGCTAAAAAGACTTGCGCGCATGTCTCGTATCGGAGACAATAGTGGCGATGAGGATTGTTAAAATCCATGTGAAGGCCAGAGAGGCAATTCGTACATTTGCTCCTCCCTTAAGAAAAGAGGTGGGAGAGCTTCTCTTGAAGCTGCAGTTTGGACTCGCTCTTGGAATGCCCCAGTCGAAGCCTATGCCATCGATTCAATCGGGAGCATATGAGTTGAGGCTGAAAGATGCTGCTGGCATTTACAGGGTTTTTTACTACCTTAAATCAGAGCAAGGCATCCTGGTTTTTCATGCATTTACAAAAAAGACGCAGAAGACGCCAAAAAGTGAAATTGAGCTGGGTAAAAGACGATTAAAGGAGATGCTCTAAGATGAAAAAGACAAAGAAGGTTTATACCGCGCGAAATGCTAAAGAGCTTGCCAAGTTATTAGACATTGATCCGATCGAGGCTATTGAGATCGAGTTTCGCGCTAAATTGAATAAGAAGATTATCGATGCAGTTCGAGCGCAGAAGCTAACTCATGCAGATGTTGCAAAACGCGCAAAAACTTCAAGAACAAGAATTACCGCGGTTTTAAATGGCAATACCTCCGGAATGTCTACTGACTTGCTGCTTAGAGTTCTATACTCGCTTGGATATAAGACTAATGTAACTTTTACTCCCGCTGGTCGCTTGGCGGCATAAGGATTTCCGACTACTAATGTTAGTAGGGATGACCTCCAGTTGGTGCTGGCGGCCTAGCAAAAGTACTGTTTCTAGGAAAATAATCCTAGAAAAAGTGCTTTTCCTAGGGTAAAATTGGTCTATGTCAATCATAATTCCACGCGCCGCGTGTCGTAAAATATTGGATTTTCTAGATAATCCAGATATTAGAGAGGTTCTCGTTGTGGAGGGAGCCCGACAGGTTGGAAAGACAACGGCGATAGAGCAGGCTCTTATAGGCAGATCGGCTCTTAGAGTTAACCTAGAGGGCGATACGCGCTTTAGGGAGAGGATCGACTCCTCGGAGTCCTTCGAGGATTTTGAATTTTATTTAAGAGACCGATTTAAATTTAATCCCGCAGATAGAGAGCAGATCCTCTTTCTCGATGAGGCTCAAGAGAGTGATAAGCTTGGGTCCTATGTCCGTTTCATGAAAGAGAGGTGGGGTGGCGCTAAAATTATCCTTAGCGGCTCAAGTATGAGTCGACTCTTTAGAGATAAACAGAGGATTCCCGTTGGGAGGTATCGCACACTACTTATTTCGCCGCTGTCTTTCAAAGAGTTTGTGCTAGCTAGTGATCGCGATCGAGTGCTTGAGATTATAGAGAGCTTTGAGCGCGATCTAAATCCAGATGCGATAACCGCCGCGATACACAACGATCTCCTCGCCTTATTTGATCAGTACTTAAAAGTTGGAGGCCTTCCAGCCGTTGTGACCGCTTACTTTAAGGGGCAAAGCTACCGAGATCTAAGAGGTGATATAATCAGAGCGCAGGAGGAGGATTTTATTAGGAAGAGTTCCATTGGTGAGCGCGACCTCTTTAAATCTGGCTTAAGAGGAGTCGCTAATTATCTCGGATTTCCGTCAAAGAATACCCATGTTCACGAGAAGCAACACATAGCCGAGAAGGTTCTAAGTGTAGAGAGAGCTTGGCGCTTAATTCATGAGATCGAGCAAAAAGGAATAAACGCGAGCTCGAAATTTTTCCCCAAGCGATACCTATACGATATCGGAGTCGCGCAGGAGATTCGCGAGATGCCTTTTCCCGAGATCGGACTTGTAAGCTCAGACAGCCCGATTTTAAGAACTCAGCTAGGGGGGCTATTTGAAAACGCGGTGCTGTTGCAGATGATCTCTTATCAGAACTCCGAAGCTAATATCTCCGGTTGGAAAAAAAATTCCAACGAGGGGGTTGAGGTGGATTTTATCTGGCGCTTAGATGGCACGCTTCTTCCGATCGAGTGCAAGGCATCTTTAAAGGTATCAAGCAGAAGCTTCGCCTCGCTTCGTCAGTATACAAAGCTCACCGGGGCGAGGGCGGCAATCTTAGTATCAGCCGCTCCATACAGCGCTCATAAAGAGGGGGAAGTTACTTTTATTAATTTGCCGATATATCTTTTTAGTGGAGGGGGTCTTAAAGGGGGCGTGGCTACTTAACTTTTTGAGCGCAGGCGGAGCAATAGAGCTGAGCGTTGATGATTTGCGGGGGGACGCGGCGGTTCTTTAAGCAAATCAACGCAAGCTCTTAAAGCAGCTATCAGGCGCTTTAAGAAACTACCTGTCGCTATCTGTATCTCGTGGTTCTTTTAAGTAGGGCCAAACTCCGGCCCCGCACTTTCTTAGTGATTTCGGGTGAGATATCGACTGGGCCTTTTTGCTTACCTAAACAGCGCGGCTTATACTCGCCACTAAGATGTCGTTGTTTGGTGAAAATAATACAAAAAAACAGCCGCCTCATGCCGCCGTCTCGGCCGGCTTGGACGAAGTACAAGAGCCAGCGGCTCGCCACTCCGAGATTTGTGACGAAGGGCGGATTGAGATAGTAGCGCCGTTCTTGGAGGTGTGCTTTGAGCGTCTTAGCAAAAAACACATCAATCGACCTAGCTTTAATGTAGAGATATTTCGCAGGGCAATGGCGCTACTCGCTGAATCTTTTGATCCTGACAAACTCCTTACTAAGGAAGATCCGCAAGAGGACCCCGCGTTGTTTTCGATTTTGCGGGACGTCGATCAGGAGGGGCTTTTCGGGGTCTATGCCGCCTGGGGATCCGCTCTCTCTTTGAATTGTCAGGATAGGAAAAATGAGATCGCTCTTTGGTTGCGGGACTTAGACGTCAAGTCGATCACGAGCGACGATCGGTGGGATGCCAGAGGGAAAAATCAGAGATTCTTCAACGCCGAAGATTACGCACGAGACAAGAATGAGCTTAAGGCTAGATGGGAGGAGATTGCGGGATATTGGTTCCTTTCTCACGGGGCTTCGATAGATGATGATGCCGGGAGCTTTCACGATTATTTGATGGACCGGACTCGGTTGATAGAAAAGAGCGCGGGTTCGATGAGCATCGAGGACTTGATAGAGGCGATGGCCTCAGCGATGGCGCGCTCTTTGGATCCCTTCTCAGATGTAAAGATAAAAGACCCGTTAAATGCGCGAGGATCGGCCTACCACCAATTGTTTGGCATCGGTGTGGAGCTGCGTATAGAGGGAAGACGAGTCTATGTTGATTGGCTTGTTCCTGGAGGGCCCGCTGAGCGTCAAGGACAGTTAAAGGTAGGAGACGAGATCTTAGCCGCTGAGTCAGATGGAAAGATCTCATTAGCAAGAGACACGGACTTCTACGAGTTTATGAAGGCGATACAGGGGAAAGAAGGAAGTGTCGTATCGCTAACTATGATCTCAGCCCTCGATGGATCTCGGTACAATTGCGAAATAACTAGAGAATTGGTGAGAGCCCCCAAAATGCGTGTTCGAGCGGAGAGGATCTCTTTGCCACTTCATATAGACGCCGAGCAGTATAGGATTGGATATATAGACATCCCTTGCTTTTACGAAAAAGAGATAAGAAAAGAGGGCCCGGCCGCCGAAGGCTTGGGCTCGAGTGATGATGTAAAGGTCGCTTTAGAGGAGCTTAAAGCCAAAGGCGTTGACGTCGTAGTCATCGATTTATCCAGAAATCCAGGCGGGCTAGGCAAGGAGGCCGCAAATATAGCGAAGCTCTTTATGAACCGAGACAACTTCTCGATGTTCTTCGAACGGGATCGAATGTGGCCTCAAAGCTCAGATGAGAAAACTCTGTGGGATGGTCCAGTTGTGTTAATGACCAGCAGATTTAGTGCCAGTGGCTCAGAGATGTTGGCAGCGGCATTTAAGGCATACAAGAGGGGGCTAATTGTTGGTGAGACTACCTATGGAAAAGGGACATCTCAGAGAATCGAGTTCCTGCAGTTAAGTGGCTCTAATATAGAGGTGGATCTCGAGATCAAGTATACGCATGGGCAGTTTCTTGCTCCTGATTTGTCGGTGATTCAGAGTGTCGGTGTAGTGCCAGATATCGAAGTGACGAGCTCCACAGGTAGCTCAAACGCGAAGCAAGTTCCCTATGTGCTAGATGCGCTTGAAACTCCAGTTAGGAGGGACCTTGTTGAGTACGACTTGGTGAATGACTCTATATTAGAGGAACTTCGCGAGGCTTCATATCTCCGGAGAACAATGATAGCGCAGAGACAGGTGCTCGAGGATCTCGCGATAGCGACGGGTAAAAATGAGCAAAAGCCGGTGCCGCTAAGTCGAGAAGGTTTTATGGACTGGTATAATCGTAGGGTTCAATTTAGTGGGCTTTCTCCGGTCTCGGTGCAAAGGATGGGCCGTGAGCCGCGGGGTTTATTAACAAACCCAGCGACTTTTGAGGTGTGCAAGATTGCGGTTGAGTACCTAAAAAAGGCCGGCACCCTCCCTACTGCGAAAGCGGATCTTGAGCTGGGATTAGAGAAGATGCTCTAAGATGAAAAAGACAAATAAAGAGGGGGAAGTTACTTTTATTAATCTGCCGATATATCTCTGTAGGGAAGGGTTGTTAAAGGGGGAGCCTCTTGCTTCTCAAACACGTATTGAATCCACCAGCTCTGGTCGCGATCTGAAGCTTTACCGTAATCCAGATAGCGCTCGCATAGGGTGTATCCGCTCTGTCTCGCTAGCGTCAGCAGCTCGTCCTCAAACGTTATAGTTGTCGCGGTGGACGTGTTCAGTCCCCGATGTTCGTCGGTAAGGTGGAATACTAAAGTCCGAGGATTTCGATACTGAAGTGAGTAGTTCTAGCCGCACGGATGCGCTAGGTGCTCTGGACGCTCTTGGAATAAACGCTCATAGTTTCTCTGTTCGACAATGAATTTTCCGTTTGGATTGAGGAGCGCGTGCATATTTTGGAAAAGCTCTGCCACGCCGCTTAGATCTGTATGGTGCAGGCTGCTCCCCAGACAAAGCGCGGCATCGAAAGTGCCAACAGAACTCACAATACTGGGTAGGTCGCGCCAGAGTACATTAAGAAAAGGTATCGTTAGGCCGGCATCTTCGACATTTTTCCTTCCTTCAGTAACAAATCCCTCAAACCCATCAGTAGCAGCCGCCCTAAATCCTGCTCTTGCAAGAGGTATAACGTGGAAGCCGGAGGCGGCTGAGACATCAAGTACGGAAGAAGCGCCGTGCCTGCGTAGAAGCTCAGCGTAGAAGTCTTCCTCGGCGCGCTCTCGAATGGCCCACGCCTCTTTGTCGTTCCAGAGAGTCGATGCCTTACCTTGCCCGTAAAAAGCATCGAGCTCGTAGTTCGATTCGAGTGCCGGAGGACTAAGGAGTTGATCGGGTGATGTGTGGTGTGGAACTGGCTGCATGTAAAGGCCCCTATCGCTATGCACGAGGTACTGTTTCAAGAGCTTAGTCGTTTGGAGCAGACTAGCCAAGGGGAGACTAGAGCATTCAACGTAGTAGTATCGTGCGTTGCGGTTCAGCCTCTTAAAGCATCTATTAGAGGCTTTAAGGTATTATCTGTCCCCATCTGTATCTGGCGGCTCTTTTAAATGGGACTAAACTTAGCGCCCCGCACTTTCTTAGCGATTTCGGGCGAAATATACTAACCAAGTTGCGCTTTGCGCGATTTGCTTTCCAGAACACAAACAAGACTGCGCAAACAATAATTAAAATGTCGCGACTCGCAAGTAATACTAAAACTCAGGAACACCCAGAAGAAGGGGCTAATAAACCCGCCGATAGCAGGGACAAGATGTATCTGGGGCTAGACAGTCTAGACCAATTGCAAGGCGAGTTGGTGCCAACAGCCTGTTTTCTGCGGGATCTCTTTTTTTTTCATAAGAGATAAACACCTTAACCATCCGTCCTTTGACGCCGAAATATTAAAGAAGACGATATCTTTATTCGCGGAGTCTCTAGATCCTGAAAAGCTTGTGCTTACCATGGATGATCTGACTATAGATCCAGCTAAGTCGCGGGACAAAGAAGAGGAAGAGCTTATACTTGAGTTGCTGTTCTTGGCGGTAGATCTCGCTGTAATATGTCAAAGACGTAGCGATGATATCAATCGAGGCCTGGCAAATTTTGATACAACACCGATTACAGACGAGGAAGAGGAGAATGCTGGAGCACGGTGGGCCAAACGTCAATTAGACACTAAAAGCTATGCGCTGGATTTAGAAGACCTTAGCTGCAGGTTGGCAGATTTCTCTCGATATCTATTTCTTAGACATGTCGCGGATGGTGGAAAGGAAGAGGATTTTCCGAGTTATCTAAAAAACGAGTTCGATTCATACACCGAAAATATTGGGAGTTGGACCTTTAAAGATCTAAAGGTTCAGATCACTTCCGCTATGGCGCGCGCCTTAGATCCTCATACGAATGTTGCTCTAAAGTTAGACCAGGGAAATATATTTACTTCGGCACCTCATGAGGAATTAGCGGGAATCGGAGTCTCGCTTAAGAGAAAGGACGGCCGATTTTTTATACAACAGATCTATCCAGGGTCTCCGGCAGAGAAAAGCGGTCAATTAAGTGTGGGCGATGAGATTATTAGAGTAGAGTCTGACAGCGGAAAGATCGACGTATTAAACCAGGGGTTAGATAGCGTAGTAGCCGCGATACGTGGAGAACCTGGGACGATTGTAACGCTTAAGATGAGAGCTGCAGATGATGATAGAGAGTATCATTGTGATGTACAGAGGGGTGTTTTTCAGGTGTCACTTGACAGCGTTTGGTCTCAGGTGGTGCAGATGCCGTCACATTTAGACGCCAAGAATTGTAGGGTCGGATACATTGATATACAGGGATTTTATAAAGGTTCAGAATCAAGGCCAGGGGAGAGTGGAACGGCGAAAGAGGTTGCGCAGGCCCTCAGAGATTTTAAGAAAGCCGAAGTAGATGTGGTAGTTCTAGATCTCTTAGATAATGGGGGTGGAAGCTGCCAAGCAGCTCTAGATATTATCAAGCTTTTTATTCGTCGAACAGCACTCTCTATAGCCGCTACAGGTAACAGAGAATACCCGCTCGAATCGTTGGGGTCGACCATATGGGACGGCCCTGTTGTTATACTGACTAGCAAGGTTAGCGCCAGCGGCGCGGAGATGTTAGCGGCCGCTTTTAAGAGTTATAAACGAGGGCTCATAGTTGGTGAGAAAACCTTTGGGAAAGGAACGTCTCAGGAAGTTCCTGAGATTGTGCAAAGAGGTAATGTCGCTTTGGACGTCAAGATCACTACTGAATATTGTATGGCTCCGGATGGCTCTGTTATTCAGCATAGCGGAGTGAAGCCAGATGTGTTTTTAAGAAACAGGGAAAGCAGCGTAAGGGAGACTAATCTTCCCAACTCCCTGAAAATCGGAGAAGGAGCAAAGAGGACGGTAGACTCTTATGGTCTCGTTGACAGGTCGATGGTCAGCGAACTTCGCGACGCCTCGACTCTCCGCGTAGAACAAACGGCGCAGATGCAGGTACTAGAGGATCTTGTCATGCTAGACAAAAAAACAAGCAGCAAGATTCCTCTAGGACGCAATGAGTTTACGAAGAGGTACGAGAGCGAAAAAGAGAGAGAGCAACTTTGGCCTAGGGCTAATCGCGAGGAGATGGAGATAGGGGTTGATGGATCTGATGAGACCCCCGCCCTCTTGACCGATCCTGTCATACGGGAGACCTTTAGATTAGCGGTGGATTATCTGGGGATCCTTAAGAAAAGGGGCGAGGCATAACATCACGTAATCAAGGTTTTGCCGGCCTTCCTTAAGTAATTTCAGATAGATGCGCTGCCATAATTGCCAATAAAATGGCCTATTCGCTGTGTCCTCTACCGTCCTGTGGTGATAAAGAACCGCAACTCCCTATATAAAGCTATGACACCTGTGGACCAAACTCTTGCATAACACAATTAGCTGCGTGAGGGGTGTTATGCGTAAGATTGACGACACTAAACAACCGGGGAAAGAAAACGAGTTTGTGGCTAAGTGCGCCAATGCGTGGGAGCATGCCAATGACCTTCAGGAGCAGGGCAGCGATTTAAACCTTAAGGATCTTGAAAAACCACGAGCGTTATCAGCAGACGAGAAAAGAGAGCAGGTAATTGAACAGCAGTCCGAAGTGGCGCGTGAGCGTGTTTATTTAATTATTAACAAACTCCTTGAGGAATTAAAGGTTGATCCAGCTCGGATAATCCGCCCAAATGTTCGAGTAGACGACGCAGAAAGGGGGACCTCGTACCACAACGGCGCAAAGAATGAGATCGTTATTCACGCCAAGAGTATTAATAGTAGTACAACTTACGGAGAGGAGATACTTCACTGGCTGCGTGGGCAGCTTAAGCCTGATTGCGAGAAGGGGAAGATTCTTTACGAGTTGCCAGAGAGGGAGCGTTCCGCCGTTGAGGAGTTCTTTGGCTTTGTTGGCCGCGCGATCGTTGGAGAGATCCTCCCGTCGTGTCGAATTGATGGGATTATCAACGACTCAAAGGAGTCTACATCAAGGGATAAAATAGAGAGTCGCGCTGATGATTTTAAGGCTGCTACTGCCTCTATAGCTTTTCTTGGCGATATTTCAGAGAAGATTGGTCTGGTGACCAGTTCCCTAGTGGCTCTAAGGTCGGTTGATTTCCATAACAAAGCCGAGGCTACTAGAGCAATTGATATGCAGGTACTTATCCTGCAGGGACATTTGGACGCCTGGAAAGAGGGGCTGCTCCATGCACCTGAAAACGCATTAGGCGTAAAAGCGCAACAAGACACACTTAAAAAATTAAAAGAGTTTTGTCGCCTATTCCTTGAGGAGCTTAAAAAACCCACAGATACGGACGTGCGCATTAAGGATTTTCTGCAAGTGGCGGGGAAGCTGGAGGGCGACGTAATGGTCTTACAGGAGCGGATTGCTAAGACTATAGCTCTGCTCAGACGAGGCGAGGCGGATCTCGAAAGGCATGTCCCTGGATACGCAGCGGGACAACGATTTCTTGACCTCGAGAGAGATTTAAAGACAAAGATCGCTATTCTATTAAAGAAACCAGCTAGCGATATCTACTTCGAGTGTATCTTTCGCGCTCCTGAGAACCAACGTGACGGGGGCATTTTTGGAAAGTTGCTAAAGCCGATAAGTGATCTCTTAGCGCGCTCACGCGAGCGGGATCGACTTAAAGCTGAACTTAACCTTGAGAGATCCGCGCTGAATCTCGGAATTCATCCTGGGCATGAGGGGAAGGAGGCGAGGGAGATGCTTAAGGCGTTATTGTCTAAACGGTAGGCTAATTTAGGCCCAATAGTTCGTCGCGTGAGGCGAGAAAGAATTCTTGGTGGCTGTTGTTTGTTAATTTTTTAAGGGTGGTATAATTCGATGTCTCTAAACTCGGCGCCGCGCGTCGTTATAATTATCGAAGTTAGCTTTTATCATGACTAGAGCGCAGTACCTTACCATACCACCAGAAGTAGCTCATCGGGCGCTTAATGAGCTCTATCACAGGTTGGCTTTTATCGTGGATAGAGGTTTCGATAAAGGATTGACGGAGATCGATCTCTCGGCGGAAAAGAGAGATTTCGCGAGATACTCTCATCTCAAAGATATGTTTCGTGATCTAGACGATCCGACCCGCGTTCCATTAAAAAAAGCACGCGAGATAGTTCAAGAGGCGACTGAGAGCCTTGGTATCACTTACGGAGAGATATACGCGCATCCAGAGATAGACGGCGAGGTGGTTGTCCATTTCGCGCAGTTTAATCCGAAATCCGATGTTCGTAGAGCGGAATATCTTAAGCAGCCTTTGATCGTGATAGAGGGGAGTCTTTGCTTCGTAAAAAACCTATTTTCAGTATCGACTCGTAAGTTCGCGATCTATGACGCGAAGAGGAGTGAAGAGTGGGCATTGATAAGCTTAGTCGATATCACGAGAAATGGATTTGGAGACAGAAAGCTTTTGCAATCCCTGCTTAAGTGCGTAGCTGGAAATCCCGAACGATACGCGAAGGTCGCGGGATCTGAGCGGGAAAAATACAGAAGCGCGCGAGGAGCCATGGATGAGATCTATTCCCGCCTTGTGAACTCAAATGCGCAGGAGGGCTTTCAGCGCGAGACGTATGAAAATATAGTCCGGCCGGACTCGATCGCAGAATCCTTCAGCAAGGATCTCCGCGAGTATATCTCGCGAAACTTGGGCGGAGTTTTGTTGCAGATCGATGATTATGTGAGAGAATGGAGGGTCGGCGACGCGAAGCTAGCCTTGCTAAGCTTTTTGTTTAATGAGGACCTTTACTATCGCGTAGGCGGAATTTATCAATGCGCCACAGCAAAGGAGCATATCGGCGCGCGGATAATATTTTCTGGACTCCGTGAAGTCTTAGGTAAGCGGGATCGATTAGATCCAAATGACCTAGTTAAGAGCCTTGAGTCGCGGTACCGTGATTTTGGCTTCGTTATAGAGGCGAGGGATCTTCTTCAAAAAGTCCATGACGACTTGTTCTATTCTGAACCGGAGCGGCGCGCCGCGGTTGAGAAGTTAACTCCGTTAGTATTGTCGAGTGTTCAAGAGGGTTCGTATGCGGGACCCTCGCGAATTCCTCCCGTCAACCCCAGGCTAACAGTCATAGTTCCAGCCTACAACGAAGCTAAGCGAATCGGCCCTACATTAGAAAGTATTGTTAAATATCTAGATGCGCGGGGCACGCCTTACGAAGTTATCGTGGTGGACGATGGCAGTAAAGATAATACAGCGGAATTAGTCGATGAGTTGGCTAAGCGGCACCCCCAGGTTCGGTGTGAGAGAGTTGAGAAGAACTCAGGAAAAGGCAACGCTGTCCGCAGAGGAATGAGGCTCGCTAAGGGCGAGTTGGTGCTTTTTACAGATGCTGATGGGGCTACGCCGATTGAGGAGCTTGAGCGGCTTGAGAAGCGGCTAGCTGATGGAGGTTTGCAGATCGCGATCGGGTCGCGCTCAAGCGATGGAACGGGCGCGACACAAGTTGATTCGACTTGGTGGCGCAGAGCTGTAGGAAGGGTCTTTAATTTCGCGGTGAGTGGATTGCTCCTCTCAGGAGTTAAGGACACGCAGTGTGGATTTAAGCTCTTTACCTCTGAGGCGGCTAAGTTTCTATCAGCCGAGCAGAGGTCTGAGCGGTTTGGCTTCGATGTTGAGCTGCTTTATATGGCGCGCAGGGCCGAGATGCCGATCGGAGAGGTTCCAGTAAATTGGCAGGATCAGCCAGGCTCAAAGGTGAATGTCTGGCGAGATGGGATAAAGATGTTTCTTGATCTGCTTAAGTTTAGATTTCAGCACCGAGATATCAATCCGGAATCGTATCGGGAGTATTGTGAGGTTAGGAGGGAGATGGGGGCGTACTCCTAGGGATGTCGCATTAGTTGCCCCAAACTTGACATTTTCTGCCCCCAGAGATAGAATAAGATCATAAGGCTGTTAATTTAGCTATGAGGTGACTATGTCCGACCGCGGAGCTTCAGCTCGTATTAATGCTCGTTTGTCAGGGGCTTTGTCTGAGTTCGTCGCGCGCATAGTTGGCGTGTCGGGACTTTATGAAACCCCGAGTGAGTATATCCGTGACCTCATTCGTCGTGATATGGAGCGTCGGGAAGGGCAAGTGGCACAAGACGCGATTCTTGATGGGCATCGAGACTTAGCGGCAGGCAGGAGCTTCGTGTCGTCTGGCGATTTCAAGACAGATATGAAGACGCTTGACCGCAGAGAGTCTGAAGACTGGAAATGAGTAAGTCTCAGCGAGAAGAAAAAGCGCTAATAGCCGCGTCTGTACGAGGTGGCGCGTCTTTTCTTAACAGAGTCCGTCTATGCGGCGCCTCCTAGCAAGATACGGATCGCTGTCAAAAAAAGTTACTCTTCTACTACTTGCCAATCGTCCCACACTGGATCAGAAAATAGCATTGGCTGGCTAGAATGTTCAGCAAGCTTATTTTGAAGCTCCTCAAGCGGTATCGAATTAAGCGCCTTAATCGGGGAGCTCTTAATCGTGTCGATAACTAGCTTGTTAGTTTTTACTAGCTCGTAAAGTGAGGCTCTTCCCTCGTAGCTTAATCCAGATAAAAGCACGTGAAGAGCTATCTGGGCTAAGTCGTTGGTTGGTAACACATCTCGCGGCAGCCCGAGTCTTTCGCGAAGATTGCTTAATAGATTACTTGGGTTATCGCCAGCGGGTGCGACGCGAGTATTAAATTCATATAACAGCTCGCCGCTGGTGCCGAAACTGTCACTTAGCTTCTGAATATTCTCGCTCCCCCGCGCATCGAACAAGAGCGATAGGATCGAACAGAACTCAAGTATCCCTATGCGAGCGCCTTGAATAGCTTTGTAGTCAGTGATGATCTCAGCAAAGCGCGATTTCTCTTCGCTAGTCATCCTCTCAAGATCTCCCCAAAGACGGTTAAGCGTCTGGGTAACAGAGAAGATCGTCATGACCAGCTCATTCGGTGCAATCGGTTTATCACTGTGAAATTCTTTCGGCGATAGTAGCGCCTCTTTGCAAATGTTAGAGACCGAAGGATAGCCCTTGTAGACGGTGAGTATAGCTTTCCAGACCTCTTTGGTGTCGGGCATCTTTGATGGAGGCGTGTCGTCAGAAAGCGAGCTGATGAGCGACCATTTCAGATTGTAAATGGCGAGCCAAAAATCTAGCTCGGCTGATAGGCTGTCTTGTGGTGAATCGACAGGAGGCGCTCTATAGGGAACTAGAACTGGGTAGATGTCGAGCTCGCGTTCGATGTCATCTCCTGAAGCTTGCGCGGACTCTGGCGCGCTTGATGACTCTTTTGCGCTCGTTAAAAAAACTAATAGAATTCCAAGAAGTTTTTTGTCAGGGGAGCGAATATCTACCCCCAAGCCGCGTGTTTGAAGCCGAGAATCTCTTATATGTATGTCTCGATCGCCATATGTATCACGGGACAGCTCGCCGCGGATTTTGTTAGCTAAATCACTGATCGCCAACTCAGAACCTATGTTCATAGGGAGTGGATCTTTGGAATTTGTCGCGCGGAGTCTTCTCTCAACAGCTTTGGCTATCTCCTCGTTTTTTAGGATCTCGAGTAGTGTTTTATCTGAGGTATCTGGGAATTTAAAATCACCGGATGCGTTATCAAGTCGGGCCTGAAGATAATCTTGATAGTGATAGATGGCGCAAGTATATTCGAAAATCTGCGAATTATCAGGAAACTCACAGATTTGTTTGGCGTTTTTACTTGGATTATCGATGAAATCTATAAAATGCTTGTAGTGCCTGAATTTAGGCAAGAGCAGCAGCATCCGCTCGCGTATCGTGATCGCGTCAGCGCAGAATTCACCGAAGCCTTTAACTAAGGCTTTGAGCTTAGCACTTGGAGTCTGCGCGGTTGGAGTGATACTTTGAGCCTCTTTTGTTGGAGTGCTTATTGCCGCCGCTATTAGCTCTACTAGCTCAGAAGGCCCCGGAATTTCTTTATAGGGCCCAAGGATCTTGGTCCCAGCGATCTTTTTAAGGTTGCCGATTATCGCTTTAGGGATAGCAGGCGCTGAGCCGGTAGCGGTATTTGACACCGCGGGGAAGCTTAGTTTTTTCTCTAGCTCGTCAGCGATGTTTTGGGCGAGGTTGTTTTGGGCGCTCTTATAGTGCATTGCACTAAGGAAAGTAGTCGTGAGGTGAATATTAGTCAAAGAGCCCAGGCGCTACAGCCTCCCTAATCACTAATTCGATAGTCGTACCTGTCTTAAACTGTAGCTAATAGTTTTTTATGGCTTCTCCCCTACCCCTTGCGGATCCCCCCAAACC
>Ga0214921_10003730_pt1 | contig 23032 bp, 25 predicted proteins | sample LL1505_MetaG_FD_177992 | JGI IMG/M metagenome (GOLD analysis project Ga0214921, IMG submission 177992) | Freshwater microbial communities from Lake Lanier, Atlanta, Georgia, United States - LL-1505 | ecosystem: Environmental > Aquatic > Freshwater > Lake | place: USA: Georgia | collected... | reverse complement strand
TCTTCTTCTATCATCTCTTCTTACCGCATCCTCACTATACTCTTCTTTCTTATGTTTTCTTTCTTCGTCACGTTTACGACCTTCGTCTCTCTTACGGTCTTCTGACTTTCTCTTTTCTTCTACTTTTCTACGAGATTCTTCTTCTCTTTTTCTTTCTTCTTCTTTCTTCTTCTCTTCTTCTCTTTTTCTTTCTTCTTCTCTTCTTTTTTCTTCTTCTCTTCTTCTATCATCTCTTCTATCGTACCTTCTATCGTCCTTTCTATCATCTCTTCTTTGTTGACGTTTTCTATATTCATAGTCGTCTTCAGAAGATTCAGAACTTTCACTATGAGAACTTTCACTATCACTACGAGAGTCTTCGCTGTGAGAACTTTCACTATCGCTATGAGAATCTTCGCTTTCAGAATCTTCTTTATTAGTTTTTTCAAGTTGTTTTAATTCATCATCAATAGACTTTAAATCTTTTCTTTCTTCTTCTTTGTGAGGATTACGTGGGGTAGTTATTTTTTCAATTGGTTTATCAAGGTTATCTAAAAAGGTAGTAACATTATTTTCAACTATAGGAGTTAAATCAATAGTCTTTGGAGTTTCAGGTTTAATAATAGTAGGAACTTCAACAATTTCTTTTTTTTCGGACTGTTTTTTTAACATAGAAGCTAATGAAACATCATCTTCATCGTCATGAGAAAAATCTTTATTTTTATTTCTATTGTATTCTTGTCTTAGCATTTCCTTAACACGTCTTCTACTCATATTTTTATATAAATTGATTTTGCTTTAAATTTATTATATAAAATTATTTTATAATCATTTTATAAATGGAACTTTATCTTACTATATTAGTCAGTGTATTATCTGTAGGTGGATTTATATCTATATGTTCGGGATATAATTTTTACAAAACAATTCAACAAAGCGAAAAAGAGATAGAAATATTAAAGAGTGTTATTGTAGAATATGTAAATTCAGATACAAGAGATAGGTCAGGGCATCAAGTTTAATTAAAAAATATTTTTATAGTTAATTATAAAAATATTTTAATATAAAATTAATCAAAAACAGTAAATTCCCAGTTATTTTCAGTAGTATATTCTTTGTTTAATAAAATCTTTAAAAATCTTTCTTTATTTGATAAAAAATCAACTTTAGCAATTTGAATATATGGTTCTTTCAATCCAATTTCTTCTTTTGGAGGTAAAGTCATTACTAACATTTTATTTCCAATCATTTTATAATTTTTTGGATCATAAACATTAATATTCTTACCTTCAAGATAATCAACTCTTTTTAAAAATAATTCAAGTTCATTATTTTTTCCTCTATCATTTCTTTGTAAAATATTTACACAAGGAGCATCGCTAGTAGTAAACCGAATTCCAGCGTGTTTTAATTTATAATTACAATCCATAAGAAACATAAATAATTCAGAGTCAGGAGATAAGCATTTAAAGTAGGTTTCGCCTTCGAGACGAATTTTTGGTTGTTCAAATTCTAAGTTATAATAATTATCTTCGTCTTCTTCTAGTTTGTTAATATATTCTCTAATAGATTTTTTAGTAGACATTTAAAATATAAAGATTATTTCTTTATATTTTAATATTTGTTAACTTTTTATAAATTTAATTTTGTTGATTTTCTTGACCATACTACTCCATATTCTTTTTCCATAAAATCTAATACTTGCTGAGCCACATCAAACTCGCCTATTTGTTTACTTCTTTGTGGAACACTTGTAAAATCTTTTGTTAATGGACTTGATGGTCCTGGCATTGCTGGATTTGCAGATAATTTTATAGTTGCAGTACCAATCCATCCACCTTTTTCTGGAGAATATATTCCAGAAATAATAACTTCATCGCCGTATGCTTTTCTTTTAGAAAATACTTCGTTTACTTTTGTTTTTGAATCTAAAACATCTCCTAGATTAATACTTATATTTTTATCTTCATCTAATACTGAAGTAATCATATTATAAATAACACTATATCCAGTGTTAACCATAATTTTTGAGTCAATAAGGTCTTCAAAAGCACCCATCATAGCTTCAAAAACATCTTCTCTCATACTATTGTCCATAACTACTCTTTTTTCTTGACCTTTTTCCATATAAGGCAGTTCTCTATAACGAATAAATCGGTCCATATCTATTTGAGTTAAACGTTTTGAAAAACTTGCTTTATTTATAAAAGTCTTTTTCATTTCTGTAATAATTTCATTTCCACTTTCTCCTCTTTTAATTTGAGGAAATCTACGAGTCAAATACCACACAATACATTTATTAACAGTAGCATCTCCCAATGTTTCAAATAATTCATAAGTGTGAGATTCAAGCATACTTGGATGAGTAAAAGCAAGTTTCATATGAGCTATACCTTGTTCATCTAATAAGTCTTCAGCCGTTTTTAGTTGAAGACTTCCACGTTTTGTTAAAATATTAATCAAAGCTAATCTAAACTCTTTTTCATTAAGTTCGTGAACGACAGCTTGATTAATTTTTTCTTCAATAATGTTCTTTTTCAAAGACTTTAATAAATCTTTAGTAGCTTTACCAACTTCAGACATTTTTATATAAAAGAATATATAAAAATGTAAAATTTATCAATTTATTTTTTATTCTAACTTTCAATGTTTATACCTAAACCCTTTATATATCCATTTACATATGGATTACTCATAACAAGTGTTCCATTTATTAGTTTTTTATACGGAGTATGAGTATGTCCAAATAACCAAACTTTCATATTATTTTCGTTAATTAAATTATCTAAGTCATTACAATACCAATAATCCATTAAATCCTTAGTCTGATTAGGATACATATCAAATGTAGGAGCGTAATGTGTTACTACTATCAATTCTTTATCATCTTTTTTTGTTTGTTCTATACAATTTTGTAAAGCCGTTACACAAGAATAATTTAACATATTAAATTCATCTCTACTTAACAAATCTTTATTATCATTATATATTGGTAAATTTCTTTGTGGTGCATTTTGAGGAAGATAACTCCATAATACACTTCCAAATATTCTTATATCTCCTATATCAATATACTTATTATTTAATATCTCAAGATTCTTAATATCTTTTGTTAATATTTTTGCTGTACTATCTAACTCTTTCATACTCTTTTTTACAGCTGTATTATTATAATATTCATGATTTCCCGGTATTAAAACTAACAACGTAAAATACTCTGAAAGATACTTTAAGAATTTCTTATAAAACTTTATTACTTCATAATAAGTAACATCTCCGATTATTATACAAACATCTGCAATAAATTTATCTGTTGTATCAAATAAATCTTTTACAGAAGGATAATGAGGATAATATTTATTTATATGTAAATCACTACAAAACTTAATCGTAAAGGTCATATATAACACTATATATTACTTATAAAATTATAAATTGATTTTATATTTTTTATTTTTTAAATTAAATTATAATTTATAAAAATAAAGCACTTTATAAAATATGTTTGTTATTAAACGTTCTGGTCAAAAAGTCCCTATGAGATACGACAGTATTACTGATCGTAACATTGAACTTTCTAAAGACCTTGATATTGACGTCGCTTATCTCTCTAAAATGGTTATTCAATCTCTTAAAAATGGTATGACTACCACCGAAATTGATGAACTCGCAGCCGAAACCGCCGCTTATATGAGTTCTTATGAACCTGACTATGATGTTTTAGCTGCAAGAATTACTGTCTCTAATCATCAAAAGTCTACTTCTTCTTCTTTCTTTGAAACTATGAAACAAATTTATGAACATATTAATAAAGATACTGGAAGAAAATCTAATGTCATTAATGAACATTTTATGAAATTTATTGAAACTCACAAAGAAACCATTGACAATAGTATTGACTATTCTAAAGATTTTAATTATTCTTATTTTGGCTTCAAAACTCTCTTACGTTTATATCTTATAAAAGTTGATAAAAAAATTATTGAACGTCCTCAGCATATGCTTATGCGTGTAGCTTGTGCTATTCATTCTAATACCAACGGAGGAGGCGATATTACAAGAGCTATTCAATGTTATAAAGATATGGCTGAAGGATATTATACTCACGCTTCTCCTACTCTTTTTAATTCTGGTGCTTCTAAACAACAAATGTCATCTTGTTTTCTGTTAGATACTGATGATGATTTAAAACATATTTACGAGACAAACTTAAAATGTGCATTAATTTCAAAACATGGAGGCGGTATTGGTGTAAATATTACTAAAGTTAGAGCAAAAGGTAGTCCAATTCATTCTACAAATGGTATTAGTGATGGCATAGTTCCAATGATTCAAGTCTTCAATTCTACAGGTCGGTACTGCAACCAATGTATTACTCCTGATATCGTGGTTTATTCCAAGGCAGGATTTAAAAGAATGGATGAAATTACTACTGAAGATTTTTTAATTACTAATGATGGAACTTTTAAGAAAGTTAATGAAGTTATTATTAACAAAAAATTAGAAGATATATATAATATAAGAACATATGCAAGTTTTGATACTCTTAAATGCACAAAAGAACACGATATATTAGTTATTAAAGATGAAACTGGCGACGGACATGACGATTTAAAAAGAAGATTAGATACTAATAAAAGACAAATAGAATTTATTCCAGCATCTGAATTAAAAGAAAAATATTATATGGGATATCCTATACCTACTTTTCAAGAAGATTTTGAAATATCAAAAGAACAATGTAGATTATATGGTATTTTATTAGGAGATGGATGTATTGTTAAAAGAATAAATGATAGTAGTAGATATCAAGTTACATTAAATTATAATAAAAAACAAGAAACATTAAATTTTGTAAAACATTTTCTGGAATCTAATAATATTCATTATTGGATATCAAATGACTGCGATTTATGCTGGACTTACAACGATAAAAGTATTGAAAAGATAAAAATTACATATGATATGTTATATGATAAAAATCACTGTAAACATATCATTCCTTCATTTGTACATTTACCATTAGAAAAGATAGCTATGATATTAAAAGGTTTATTAGAAACAGACGGAAGTGTTACTTCTACTGGAATATTTTTATATTCTACTGATAAAAATTTAATATATTCATGTAGATATATGTTATTACGTTTTGGTATTTTAACATCTACTCAAATAACAGACAGAGTAGGACAAATATTAGGATATAATAAAAAAGGAAGAGCTATTATATCTAATAAAAAATCTTACAGTTTACGTTTACCTAAGGTTCAAAAATTAATAGAAAATAATATTTTTTCTAATTTTGAACCAAAAAACAAAGTTAATTTCTTCGAATATAATAATATATTATTTACAAGAATTAAATCTATTTCTAAAACTTACTATGAAGGAAACGTATACGATTTTAATATGATAGATAATCATAATTATTTAACAGATGCTGGTCTTGTTCATAATTCAGGAAAAAGGAAGGGGAGTATAGCCATGTATTTAGAACCTTGGCATCCAGATGTTGTTGAATTTTTAGCCTTGCGTTATAACCAGCCACCTGAAGAACTTAGAGCAAGAGATATTTTCCTTGCTTTATGGGTTAATGATATTTTTATGAAGAGAGTAGAAGAAGATGGTATGTGGTCATTATTTTGTCCAAGTGTTGTTCCAATGTTAGCAGAAACTTATGGAGAAGAATTTGAAAAGATTTATATTCAAGCAGAACAAGATAAAAAATATATGAAACAAATGAAAGCAAGAGATTTATTTGAAAAGATTACTCACGCTCAAATTGAGACTGGTCTTCCTTACATTCTTTATAAAGATAGTGTTAATAAAAAAAATATGCAAGAAAATATTGGGATTATCAGAAGCTCAAATTTATGCGCTGAAATATTAGAAGTTACTAACGGGTCTTCTACAGCAGTTTGTAATCTTGCTTCAATTTCTTTACCAAAATATATTAGATATATTGACGGTAAGCCAATTTTTGACTATGAGAAATTATATCAAATTACTAAAACTATAGTAAGAAATATTGACAATATTATTGATATTAATTATTATCCAATTGAAGAAGCAAAGAAAAATAATACTGATTATCGTCCAATGGGCATTGGTATTCAAGGCTTAGCTGATGTATTTGCAATGTTTAAAGCACCTTGGGGATGTGTTGATGCTGATACTCTTAATAGAAATATTTTTGAAATTATTTATTATGCAGCAGTAGAAGCCTCTCACGAACTTGCTTTAGAAAGAGGTTCATATTCAGCCTTTGAAGGAAGTCCTTATTCTAAAGGTATTTTACAATATCATTTATGGAATGAAACTCCAACTACCTTTAATTGGAATTGGAAGGCGCTTGAAGAAAAAGTTAAAAGAGGTATGAGAAATAGTTTATTAATTGCATTAATGCCAACCGCTTCATCAAGTCAGATTTTAGGTAATAATGAATGTTTCGAAGCATTTACTTCAAATTTATACTCAAGAAGTACATTAGCTGGAGATTTTATTATTTTGAATAAACATTTAGCAAGAGATTTGAAACAATTAAACTTATGGAATAAAGACATTGTTAATAAAATTATTGAAAATGACGGTTCGGTTCAAGGCATTGAAGAAATTCCAGATGACCTTAAAGAAGTGTATAAGACAGTTTGGGAAATAAAACAAAGTGTTATTGTAAAATACGCAGCAATGAGAGCACCATTTGTAGATCAAACACAATCAATGAATATCTTTTTTGAACATCCAACAAATAGATTATTAAGTAGTTTACATATGATGGGATGGAAGGCTGGATTAAAGACTGGTAATTATTATATTCGTAGTAAGCCTTCAAGAAATGCAGTTAAATTTACTATCTTAAAAGAAAAAGAGAAGAAGGGTAAAGAGTATGTTAAGGACGGAAAGAAGATGATTTGCACAGAAGATATTTGTGTTGCATGTAGTTCTTAATTTAAAAGTTAAATTGATTTTTTTTCTTGATAACTAATTAAAGTTATTAAGAAAAATGAAGTTATTAGATTTTTTAAACAGTATAAGTGGAAAAGATAATCTATTAGAAGTATTTACAGATAATATAGAAACTAGAGATTACTTTTTAAATGTTGTTCCATTTCTTTATGAAATGAACGTTATAGTTAATGGAAAAGATATATTTGGTAATTTAACAACTAATCTTTATAAAAATGTATTATTAGTAAATTATTCAAGTAAATTACCTAATAAACCAACTAAATTATATAAATTACAAAATGAAGAAGTTATAGAAACATCAGAAGAATATTCTAAAAATATTGAAAAAAATCCAATTGATATATTAGAACCAATAAAATTTTTCAAACTTTTAACAATGTAATTTTTTTCTTATAAATATATAAAAATGTTAATTGAATCTATTAGAAAACGACTTGACGATTATAATCAAATTAAAAAATATTATAAAGAAAATAAAAATACTTGTAATATTGAAATGGATGTTGCAGTAAGAACTGCTGTCATGTCTATTGTTATATTGTTATTTTTATATATTGTGTTATTTTTTTTAACTATATTTTACGTGTTTAAATGTTCAACAGCATTAAAATGGCCTATATATGTACCATTAACATTGCTTTTCTTAACTTTTACTCCAATGTATGGAGGATATTTTATGTTAGGTATTGTGATTTATGGTATGATTAACTGTGGAGGTTTATGTAATTAACCATTATATAATGGATTGGTATTTCTTCCGTACATATCAAACCCTTCTTTTTGACATTTACAAGTCTTCATAGACAAGCATAAGATTACTAATAATAATCCGATAATAATAACGTGTTCTTGTTGCATTTTTATATTAAAAATAAGATAAAAATTATTTTCATAAAAATTTAAGTAAACTTTTATGAAAAATTTATATAAAATATATTTTATTACATCATCTTAAATATCTCTGATAAATTATCTTTATGTTTTCTAAATATATCGGCAAATACATCATTATAATCATCAACTGCAATTGTTGCATTCTTATCATGTCTGTTTTGTAATTCTTTTGGAGTTTCATTTGAAGTATATTCTAAATGAATTTTTTCTATTGAAATATTAGACCCTGCCATTAAACATCCTATTCCAAAGATTGCTTCTTGAAAACTTACCGCATTATCATATACCATTGGTCCTCTAAGTTTACCATTTAATATGTATGGAATTTTATCATATATTAAAAACATATCTTTTCTTGGCATTGCTGAAATTCCTTTTAATTCAGTATTCCAACTAACATTCTCAAGATTTCTAAAACCTAATAATTCATCTGATATAATAGCACAAGCTGTTACGTTTAATTTAGCTTTACCGCCTTCTAATTTGTGTATTACTTTTGCCATATGAAAGGTTACGTAAGCAAGTAAAATATGACAATTATGCATTATAAATATATTCATCATCCATTTAAAAGCTTCAAATAAATCATCTGACACATAATTTTCAAATGGTATTTCTACTAATGTACCAGGAATAGGAACATCATAATTTAATTTCTTAAAATATGGATGTTTTAATACTTCTTCTATAGTTTCAATACGGTCCATAACTAAAGGAGCACACATTTTTTCAATTAAATTTGTCATTAATGAATTCATATTCATATTAGCTATAGCTTTTTTATAATCTTTTAAATAAGCGTCATATACCTGAGTAATATCTGAAAATTTATGATAATCTAATAAAGAATTTCCTGTATCAATATAAACTAGAACACATCCTAAAGCAAAAATATCAATTGATTGATAAATTTGTATTTGACGATATGCCACATGTTTTCCATGATGTTGACTCTGTAAACCTTCTGGCGCAGTCCAAGTAGGAGTACCGCAAAAAGTTTGGTCGTATTCAAATGGATAAGCTAAACCAAAGTCTGCAAAAATCGCCATTCCATTCTTTATTAAAATATTATCAGGTTTAATATCGCAATGATAATAACCTTTTTTGTGAAAGAAGTTAGCAGCACTTAATATTTGATACATCCACATATTTTTAGTGTCTACTTTTATATGTTTTGATTTTTGAATTTCATCTGAAAGACTTCCTTCTGCTAAGTCTAAAATGATATGAGAATTATTAGTTTTAGGATCATTAAAAAAATCAATAGCTTTTAAAATATTAGGATGGTTAAATGTGCATAAAATATTAACTTCATTTAAATCTAATTGACTAACTTCTTTATCAGCATATTCTTTGTTATTTTTTTCTACTTTATATACAGTTCCATAAGCTCCTTTTCCTAATTTTTTTAATTGAGTATAACCGTTAACTGTGACAAGATTTTCAAAATATTTAAAATTATTATTTATTCTTTTTTTATTTAATATTAAAATTAAAGCTGGAATTATAACTAAGTCAGATAATCCTTTATTTATTAAAAAATCTTTTACTTCATCTGGAGTCATCTGTAAATTAAAAAAATCAATAACACGATCAATTAAGCTATTTTCTGAAATAATTAAACTATCTTTAAGTTCAAATGTATTAATATCAATACCAATAACAGCCCAATTATCTACTAAATATTTTTTGGCAGGAACCATGTAAGAGCCATAATTTACTACAAATTCACGAGTAGTTGTGCTTGGAGGAAGATTTAATAATGTTTCTGTAACTTGTTTACGATTTTCAAAGATATGAGAAGGTAAATTTTGCCATTTGTCTACTTTAGCAATAGAATAAATTTCATTATAATTAAAGGGTATTTTTTCAACCCAATTTGGTTCAAATATATCAGTCATTTATTTAATATAAATATATTTTAAAAATATTTAAACAAATATTTAATTTATATTAAAATGAAGCGTTATTTAAATAAAATCAAAGAAGACATCGAGCACTTCTTAGACCAAATTTCTGGTCTTATTTATACTGATGATGAAATTAAATGTTTTAGGAAAATTATTAACAAGAGATATAACGGTGAAATCAGTCGTAAAAATTTACATGACGCAATTCAAGAACATCGAGATGACGAATTTTATTCTCCTTTATTTTGGAATCAATCGTATGGATTTTTAAAGAATTATATTGAAACAAAAGATATGTTACAGCTTCCAAAGGCAGTTGAAGAGGAATTAAAAATGATGTTAATTAATTGTGTTTCTCAATGTATTGTTAATAACTGGGAAACGTTGCCATATGAATATCTTTGTTTAGAATATTTACATAGATATCATAAAGAATTTAAATATGATAAGTTATTTATGGTAAGAGGCACTGTTAAGAGGGTTAATAAATATAAAGTAAAATTAGAAAAATATTATAATGAAGTAATGAAAAATGTTTATTATGTGTCATTATTAGACAATACTTTAATAGAAAAACAAGAAATAAATAACAGTGTGTTTTGAAGAATAAAAATAAAAGTGAGTTTTTAATAATTATTTAAAAATAATTTAAATAATTATTATATTTATATATATTAGATATGATGACTGAATTAATTTTGCCCTCTGATTTAGAAGAAATTGACAACGATATTTGCAACTCTGAACCTATCTGCACAGAAGAACGTGTTCAACTCTATCCTATCAAATATGAAGATATTTGGGATATGTATAACAAATCAAAGGCTGCGTTTTGGGTAGCAGAAGAAGTATCTTTATCAGATGATGTAACTGATTGGGAAAAGTTAGACGAAGAAGAGAAACATTTTATTTTAATGGTTTTAGCATTTTTTGCTTGTAGTGATTTTATTGTTAATGAGAATCTTGATGAATCTTATACTGAACGTGTTAAAATTCCAGAATTGAAGATGTTTTTACATTTTCAAGAAATGATGGAAGATATTCATAGTCAAATGTATCAAATTTTAATTAATACGTTAGTAAAAGATAATGATTTGAAGACTAAATTGTTTAATGCAACTACTAAAATTACAAGTATTCAAAAGAAAGCTGAATGGGCCAGAAAATATATTAAAACTGGTAATTTTATTGAACGTTTAGTTGCTTTTACTTGCGTTGAAGGTATTTTCTTTAGTGGTAGTTTTTGTTCTTTATTTTGGCTTAAGAAACGTGGATTAATGAAGGGGTTATGTCATTCAAACGAATTGATAGCGAGAGATGAAGGAATGCATCGTGATATGGCTTGTATGGTTTATAATAAATATATTGTAAATAAATTATCTGTTTATAGAGTAAAAGAGATTGTAAAAGAGGCAGTAGAGTTAGAAAAAGAATTTGTATGTGAAAGTTTGCCATATAATTTAAAAGGTATGAATAAAGAGTTAATGTGTCAATATATTGAGTATGTAGCAGACCATATGTGTATGACGATGATAGAAGATAAAATATATCGTGTAGAAAATCCGTTTCCATGGATGGATTTAATTTCATTAGAAGGAAAGACAAATTTCTTTGAAAAACGTGTAAGTAATTATGCAAAACAATCAGTAATTACCCACGAAAGTCAAAAAGAAATTGCATTTGATGAAGATTTTTAAAGTTAAATATTAATTAATTTAATTAATATTTTTAGCATGTTCAATAAGACCGTTGGTAGTATTATTTGAAAGTATATATTTTTCAGTAATTTCTACAATAGTATCAAAATCTTTGTCTTGAAAATATAAGTCAAAACTATAATTAAAAAATAGAAAATCAAATTTTTCAACAAGTATATAAAACGTTTTTAATATTTCTTTTTCCTTAATTATTATATTTGTAAGTTCATTATACTCTTCTATAATATCTGTACTTTTAACTATTTCACAATTTAACACTATTGTACTCACTGTTATACAAAGTAATAATATTAAAAAAATATCATACTTTTCATTTTTACTTTGAAGAGTTCTAACTAAAAATCTATCAAGTAACATTATAGAATGACCATATACATAGTGATTGCCAAGCCATTTTTTATTACATATTTTTTTTGCAATAGTTATACATTTAGGCCGTAGTAATAAATATGTATTCTTTTTTATAGAATTATATTCTATAATATGTAAGTCGTGAATTGTGGTATTGTTTATTTCTTTATTTATTAATTCTTGAATAGACATTCGTTTTGTATAATCTATTACTAAACATTTTAATACTTTTTCTTGAATTAATTTATCAGAAATTTGTTCTTTTATAAGTTTATCAATTACATCTTGAGATATAGACATAAATAATTTATAAAGAGTATCATAATATTCTTCTTTAGAATATTTTACATAAATATCATAATATAATTCAGTCTTTTTTAATATTATTAATAAATCTTTTATAAAAGATGTTCCTGTATATAATTCATATATAATACAACCAAAAGACCATATATCATTTTCTTTATAATAAGAATGATCTAATGAACATTCTTCAGGAGAACAATATAATATTGTAGTTCTATGAAACTTATAATGTTTTTTAGTGGAGTGGTTAAAGCAAATGCTTCCAAAATCAATTAAATAAAAATTTAATTTATAATTGTTAAAATTACATAAAATATTATTTGGTTTTAAGTCACCGTGAGAAAAGTTTGAAGAATGAAGGTATAGCAAAGCATTTCCAATTTGATGTATTAATACATTTAAAAAATCTATCTTCAAAATAGATAAATTAAGTTTTGTAGAGACGATTGTTTCTGTATTTATTGAAAGATTATTTAAAGGTATTCCTAAATTTTTCATAACAAGTTTTGAGGTGTGATTATCTGGTCGAAGTAAAATTTTTTCGTGATAAGATATAGAGTGAGGTTTTTTGTCGGGTATAATGCTATATGTATAATTTTTATTTGGGTCTTTTATAACGTTTTTATAATATATAGTTTTATAAAAGACAAGTTCACGGATATTATTATCAATAAAAGCAAAGTGATTATCGTTATCTATTGCGATAAGATTTATAAGTTTGAAAACAGTGTTTTGATTTCCAAAGACTGTTCCATAGCTTCCTTTTCCTATTTGGATAAAATTATTAAATTCACTGTCATCAAAATCCATTTATCATTTTTAAATTAATAAAAATTAAAAAATAATTTTTTTCTTGATTTCTTATTAAAAAACAATTATGGAACAAGAACATATGATTATTATTGCTTTATTAGTTATTGCATTATACTTCTTAATGATGAGAAAATCTTGCAACTGCCCAATGCCTAGATTACAAGGTTTTGATATGAGAGAAGGATTTGAAAATAATACAGAGGAAATTAATACTGCACTTGAATCAGCAAGTGGTTATTTACCTACTGCTCCTACTGCTTCTACTGGTTGGATTAGGTCTAGAAGACAAGACGATTGTAAACTTTCTGGTACTTGTGCTGGTCATATTAGAAACAGAAATCACAATATGTATCAATCTCAATACGTTAAACATCATTTAAAGGCAGACCATCGTGCTAAAATGATGAGAAATATGATGGGAGGTTCTAATTGTGCTAACGGAGTATGCGAATAAATAAATTTAATTAATTTTAATAATAAAAATTAATTAAACTTGATAACCAAGCTTTTTAGCTTCTTTGTAAATAAAACTTTGAATATCTTTATGTTTGACAGTATAAGGCACAATAATTAATTTAATTCCATGTTCTTTACATTTTCTTTCTTTTAATTCATCTCTATATTTTTGTTCTAAAAATGCATTATGATCTTTATGAAAGTACGGAACATATTCGTAATGTTGACGTCCAGAATATTCAATTCCAAGTTTTAAATCGTCGTTGTAAATGTCAATTTCAAGGTTACTTTTTGTTTTTTCGTTCTTTAAAAAGTCAGGACGAATTTTTTTGAAAGGTTTATTAAACATTCTAGTCACGACATCTTTGCAAATAAGTTCACCTTTACTTTCGAAAGGACCTCTTCTTTGACGTTTAGTATAATCTTTGCCGTTAGCAAAGAATTGATTAATTTCATTGATGTCTGCGTTAGATTCATGACTTCCAAAAAAATAAAATAAGATAAGACCGATAAAACAGCCGATAATAATGCAGTAAATGCCATTATTATTCCACCATTCAGTAACACTCATAGATTTTTTAGCCATCTTTTTATATATAAAAATATATAAAAAATTAATATCTAATATTTTGACCGGTAAATAAAGAGCCTATAAATCCAAATAATGCTTGGAATAACCAACCCATATACATAAACCCTCCAAATGCGTTACCTTCTCTAATACCACCTATTATTAATACTAATATAAAAAGTATTAATAGAATTATAATAACAGGATGTAATCCTTTTTTTGTTTCAGTTTTTTGTTTATTATCAACTTGAGTAGCCATTTAAAAAATATAAAGAAAATATTTATTTTTTATTTTTCGGAGTGTCATTAGAAGTTTTTAAAGTGTCTTTATTATGGTCATCTTTATTAGAGTCTAATATAAAAATATCATTGTGTTTTATTTCAAGTTCAGTGAGTTTAGCACGAATAGATTCAATAAGAGTGTCAATTTCGCAATAAAATTTTTTATCTTTTTCATAAGTTTTTTGAATATTCTTGAGGCCACTAATTGAGTTAATAAGGTCATTAATCATATTTTTGCACATATATCTATCAGAGATGCTTTCAGAGTTACATTTGGCATTGATAATTTCAAAGATTCTATGAATTGTCATAGTGATAAATTCGTAAAGAGCTGTTCTACTTTCGCCGGTAATAAAACGTTTAATAGAGGTATATATTCCGGGTTGTTCAACTTGCAAAGTCTTACTATCAATTTTTTCTCCAGGTTGTATGGTGCCGATAAATTTAAGGTTAGAGATTGTTTCAAGATTTTTTTCATCTAAAGTAGTTTTAGATGAGTTGGATAATAGGACTTTAATTGCGTACATTCCAAAATTTGAATATTGCATATAATATATATAATAAAAATCTTAAAACTTTTTTTATTTTTTTTATAATAATAAAACAAGTGTATGACTGATTTAATAAGACCAAAAATAGTATTAAATAACGTTATTGACACTGAGCAACAGTTTCTTACTTTTCAAATGTTTAAAGATAGTTATTATGATATTATCACGACAAATCAGAATGTTAAATATAAATTAGATATGAAGTATAAAAGACCTTTAGTAAAACCTGTTAAATAAATAAGTAGATATTACAATAATAAAAATAACAATAAGGTTAAGTATGGTTTTATTAGTAGTGCATTTTTGAATATATTGATAAATAACAGGAGTAGTTAAAATAACATAAACAACACCTGCAAATAAGGCTGCTCTAAGTTCTTTACTCATACCAAACAAAGCAGGTTCTTTAGGCATAAATATAGAGTTAATTAATTGAAGTTCCTGAGGATTTTGATCGTATTTTTCATCGGTAGGAAGAGAGGAGATATCGTCACCGATTTGACGTTTAGGTTCAGAGACTCGCATATTATCAACGACAGACATTCTTTTTTAAAATATAATATAAAATATTTAACCTTTTAAAAAAATATCTTAAATTTAAAGTGATAAATATTTTGTTAAAAAATGTCTGATACTTATAATGATAGTCGTGATGATAATAGGGAAGAACAGTCCGATGAAGAAGAAGTATTTGAATTATCAAATTTATTAAGTTTTTTACAAAAATCAAAGATTTCAGTTAGCGGAATCTTTACGTTTGATGGACGTACTGTATTTTTATTATTGATGTATTTAAATACTGGTGTTGAATTTATGTTATATGTTCCATCAAAATTTAATATTAAGTCTGATAATAATATTAAAAATTACCCACAAGTTAATTTAACAATAGAAGATGATGAAGATGAAGAAAAGAATTTTCACACAGCAACATATGAACAAGAAATTAGAAAACGAACTGAAAATATGATGAATAGATTTTTAAAGATAGTAAAAGGAGGAATGTATAAGTTAGCAGTTGTTCAAAAAACTTATATGACAATTATTAACAGACACGATACAGTAGAAAGTTATATTTTTACCAATCCTTTTGTAACAACTGGAGTATTTTTTGTCATAGAACTTGAAGCATTTTATAAGATGGCTTCTTCTCTTGATAGAGATATTTTAAATTTTGAACAATTATTTACAAACAAAATATTAAGCGAGGTTGATGTTGAAATTAACACGATAACACCTGTATTAAATCGGGTGTATAAAGATATTAATTCATTTTCAAGTAGACAACTTAGTGCAAAATATTCAGAAAGAATTGATAAGATAAGTAATTTAATGATATCAAATAGAGGGACAAGTAAAATGACAGATATTTATAATTTATTTTCAAGGGTGAGAACAGATAATTTACAAAAATTAATATATTATGAAGAAATTATAAATTTTTTTAAAGATGTAAAAGATATGATTTAAAAAATTTTATCTTTTGTATTAAATAAAAAAATAAATGCATACTCATCAAAGAATGACACAATTTATTAGAAATAGAACTGACATTAACTCTATGCAAGGTGGTGCTAGAATTGAACCAGTTACCGAACAACAAGCTAAAGATGCCGGTATGATTAACTTCTTACGAGGAGGTAAGATGTTTGGAGGTGAAACTATTATTAATCGTATTCGTATGTTTACATATAGAATTGGAGGAGGAAGTGTATTTGGTACTGTTGTAGGTATTATTTTATTAATTTTATTATTATTAATTGGTTATATGAGAGTTACTACTGGAAATTTTGATTTTATTACTGAATTTAAATTTCCAGGTCAAACCGTTAAACCAGTTCAAAAGTTTGAATTTTTCTAAAAAAGTATAACTTAAAAGTTGTATCATTTTCATTTAAAATGTTTAAATTAAATGAAAATGAGGATTTAATATATTATCATAATAAAATTTTATCATATATTAAACAAGAAAAAATAAAGATACCCACATACGAACAACAATGTCAAAAAATTGCTTTACAATGTTATTCTTCCTTTAATTTATATGGCATTTTAGATGAAGATAAACAGTTCATATATAATCAAATTAAAAATAAAGACAACAGTGTAAACAAATCACTCTCTTATAAAGAATTCAAAGATAATATCAAAGAAATTAAAAAAATAAACGGACATATAGCCTTTATTCAATATCAAGATTCATTTTATCAAGTTAACATAACACATATCATTGAACAATATAAAAAAATCATTCAAATACCCATTAAAAATTCTTTTATGGGTAAAAAAAGGTCCGACAAAAATGACGAATTATTAGACTTAATTGACCAATTTACTTACACTATAAAACAAATGTTTCCTGAATCTATATTAAATGAAATTTTTAAAGACTTATTTGAAGAATCAAAAAAGAAAAAGAAAAATGATAACATTTTTATTCAAAATAACATTATTACATATTGTAAATTATGCAACGAACCTATATCTGAAAATATTTGCTCAGAATGTGGATATGTGGAAAGCGAATTAATTATTACTGAACCTGCTTCTACATATGATGATTCTACTAGAATAAATGTTCATAAAGAATTTACCTACTTAAAACGTTGTCACTTTAGAGATACTATTAATCAATTTCAAGGCAAACAAAATAAATATATTCCTCAAAAAGTTTACGATGACCTTTATAAATTTATCGAAAAAGAAGGACTTTCTGATAAAACTAAATCTGATATCATTAAAAAATATAGAAAACTTAAAAAATCTCATATTAGAGAATTTCTTAAAGCCACTAATCACTCAAACCACTACGAAGATATTCAATTGATTTATAGTAAAATTACTGGAAAAGAATGCCCTTGTATCTCTCAATACGAAAAACAACTTTATGAAGATTTTGATGCTTTAGTTGATGCCTTTTGTGTGCTTTTAAACGAACCAGGTACTGCTATTACAAGAGATAATTTTTTAAACAGTCATTACGTATTAAGACAATTATTATTAAAACAAAAAGTAAAAGTTCCTCATGAAGATTTAAATTATCTTAAAACTCCAACTCGATTAAGAGAACATGATGAAATTTATCAAAAATGTTGTAATATTTTAAGTTGGAACTTTATTCCTATGTCTTAATTTTTTATTAAAATAAATTAATAAAAAATTATACTAATTTTCTTTACTTTTTGAATAAAAAATATTTTAGAATATACGTTCTAACATTAAATCGTTAACCGATTTACTTAAATTTGTAGAATGATATAATGAAATTATATAATGGTCATTACTAAAACCAATCACATTTAAATAACATCGTATAGGTTCCTGTTTTAATTCTTTATTTATTTTGTTTAAATCTACTAGCTCAAGGCTAAAATAATGGGCATTTTTTAATAATGAAACAAACATATTTGTAGTTTTTGAATAATAATCACTATTACTACAATCATATGATATTAATGGATTACTTTTTTTACTATTTCTTCGTGTCAGATATCCGTCTTTTTTTGTAATATAATTATATGAAAATCGTTCACATTTATATAACACAGATTTTAAAGTATAAAGTGTATCTCCGTATTGTATATCAATTAAAAGGGTCGCGCCATCTAAAACGTCAGTAATTTCACCATATAACGTTTTTCCAACTAACTGCTGCTCAAATTTTGATATTTTAGGTTTACATAAACAGTTACACATAATATTGTATATATTATATATACGATATTATTTATTTTTTTTAAAACATTTGTTTATAATTTTTATGAAGATGTTTAATTGCTGCTTCTTTAGCTTTTGCTTCAACTTCTATATGTAACTTTGTGTTATATTTTAACGGCACTGTAAGCATATGATCTGGAATCACTTCTACGTAGTCTGAATGCGCACCTACCCTCTTATTTGGAGCTTGTTCACTGACGTGAAAACAAGGACACATACCTTTCCAAGATTCTACAACTTCATCCATCATATCATTAATATCTTCAGTTTTTTCATTTGGATGTAATTGGTCATAACAATAATAATGATGACAATCATAAATAAGTGGAATTTTACAAGCTTGCGAAATCTCTAAACAATCACGCACAGAATAACTTTTTTCACAATTTTCTATAGCTAATCTATTCTTTACATTACGTGGCAAATCATCAAACTGTTCAATCCAACGTCTGATTGCTGATTCTTTGTCACCATACACACCACCACCATGTACACATAATATACCATCTTCACCAACACCCATATAGTCAAGTATATCAGCGTGCATTTTGAGGTCATTTACAGTATGGTCAAATACATTAGAATCTTTAGCACCAACTTGATTAAATTGTCCTGGATGCATAGTAATACGATGATTGTGTTTTCTAGCACATTCTCCAGCTTTATGCAATGCATCTTTTGCAAAAGTCATAGTATAAGGAACGGTCTCAGTATCAGTAAAATGAGGAAATATATCACTACTGAGACGAAGATGGTCAATGCCGTTAGCAGCATTCCATTCAATAAGTTTTGAAATATCAGCGATATTTTTAAGAGCATATTCTTTAGCTTTTTCTACAGTAAACGTTTTGCGAGTCATAGAACGACTGCAAAATATTTCATTTTTTTTATTAGTTCCACGAAGAGAGTTATTAATACAACATAAGCCTAAAGATACTTTACCTTTGAGTTGCTTAAGTTGTTTGAAAGTGATTGAAGTGTCATCTTCAATGATAATACGACGTCTAGTAGTCATTTGTATAAACCAATAATATTGATGATTTAAGCTAGAAATTTGAGAAAAAACTCAATTTAAAAACCTTATTCTTATATACATATACAATGAGTTTGAACTTACCTAAGTCTACTAATAGTACTATTATACAGCTCGCTACCCATCAAGAAAGTGATAATAAGCTAAAGAGGTATTCTTCTGAACAGATGGAGCCTTCTATGTTTCAGCAATCAGCTATGTTAGAGTGGAAGGCTACTACTATTGTTAATTTACAAGAAGAATTTACCTATAACCAACCTTTTATTGAAGAAAATATATTTTTTCAGCCATTAAATAAGGGATTAGACCTTGTTGATAATTTAATTTTACAAACTTCTAATTTAGAAGATGTTAAGTCTGTTTCATTAATATGTAATAGTGCTTATATTGTACTAACTAATAGTTCTGAGATGGACAACTTTTTTGTTATTGAAACATTAGATAGACAAGCTCTTTCTATTACTCAGTATATGCTTAAAGATATTATTAGAGATTCTAATACTTTGGTGTTACCATTTTTCTTATATACTAATAAGGCTCATTTAATAATGGCTGGACTTCCTTTATGTACACTATACGTGAAAGTAGAATTTGAAAACACTGTTCCATCTGATACTAAAATTTTAAGTCAATCTACAAATGTGTCAGGTGTTGTAAGAAGCAAATTAGGAAAAATTCAACCATATGAAGTGTTTATTGATACTTTTATGCCTTTATATACGATTGATGTATCAGATAGTGATCTTCATAAGATAGTTATTGAACGTCATATTAGTATGAAACATTTATTTGTATCAGTATATGATATTGAAGAAGAACGTTATACTTATGAACCTGTTGAAGATTTAATGTTTACAGGTGGAGATTTAGTTGTTTATAAAGATAATAAAAATTCATCAGCAAGGATTATTGAGCCGTTACTTCACGGCTTAATTCCCTATGAACATTTTATGTTTTCATTTAATTCAGATAATAAGTTATTTTCAAACTATAATCATTATGTTTCTCATGGACATTTTAATACAGCTGCTTTTGAAAAAGATTTTCCAACTATTAAAATAAAGTTAAATAATCTACAAAATAAGAAATATCAAGTTAGTTTGTGTGCTATAGCAATCAGATGCTTAAGATATACTAAGGGAGAGTTAGAGATGGTATTGTAAATTGATTTTATATTATTTTTGTTTAAGAAATAATATAAATATGCTTTTTCCAAACACTTTACATACTTTAGGTCACGCTTGCGAGCAAAAAGATGATACTGTTGTTAAAAGATACTATAAAACACCCCTATTATTTCAAGGTAATAATCGTCTAAGAAATATGAAGACTACGGGAAGTCAAGAAATAAATTTAATCACAAAATATAGCCACGCTTATATTAGTTATTTATTTGACTTATATCTTGAAGATGAATTACATTTTATAGACCATTGTCAAACCTTAAATAAATATTTAGAAAAAGATAATGAAGACGTATTATATAGTTTACGAATAATCGTTTTAAAAATGATAGAAAGGTATCAGAGAAGGCAAAATGATATTAAATGTTTGTATTTTCTTCAAACGTTATTTGATAATGTTTTATTATATACAAAACAAGTTGTAACAGATATTTTACATTACTATTTGTTATATATTAATGATTATAATATTACCGGTTTCACAGAGCCATACGAAGATATTATTAGGGTATTTTATCCATATATTTCTCCAGAACAAAATATGAGGTTTGACTATCACAAAAATAATATAGATACTGAAATTGCTAAAAATTTAGAAGTTTACGATAAGGTGCCTAGATGGGATATTGATGTACCTTTATTTCTTTTAAGGTGTAACTACTTTAATTGTTTAAGAGTATTAAAAGAACAAAAATATAATCTTTATCGTACTGATTTAGAATATGATTTTGATTGGGAACTTGCTTGCCAAGTTACTTTTGTCACGGGAGCAGGAATGATGGCAAACAAAGAATATGATGATTTATTTAGTTCAGAATTAAATAAAATAAAGATATATAATATGAGACAAGTTGGAGATTTAATGATGGAAATAAACCTTCCAAAGTATTCAATAAAAGAAATTAAAGAAAGTTTACCTTTTATAGATTTACATAAAACTTATACTGGGAATGTTTCTCCGATTGTTATGTGTTTTAATGAAGAAGTATTAAAAATTATGAAAGAATATGATATGAATTTATCAAATGATAATGGAGTGTTTTATTTTTACGCATTAAAAGAATTTCATTTAGATTTTATGAAGATGGGAATAGATCCTGTTCCAAGTATATTAAAATATAAAAAAAAGATAGAAGAAATAGACGAAGAAAAACATCCTTTAAAAATAAAATATCAAGAAGAATTAGAAGAGTTATTAAAAGTTCACGAAGAGTATCAAAAATATTTGTATAAAGAGTTAAAAAATAACGATTGTGTTTGTAATGATGTATTAAAATTAATGATTAATAGTTATTTATAAAAGTTAATATTATTTAATTCATTAAATAATATTAAATATACAGCAACAATTTAATTTATAAAATATGTTTTTTTATAACATAATGAAAAGTATATTCAATATAAAGTTTGATAATAAAAGTTATACCAAGCAATATATTAAATGTTTGTTTATTTTTTACAAAATAAAATAATAAAAATAATTCTTTATAAAAGTCTATAAATAATAAAAAATATTTTCTATTGTTTGTTTTATAAACTATATATGAGCCTAATAATCTATACAATAGAGCAAATGTTAAAATATTAAATTGTTCAGTTGTTAATAATTTATGTTTAAAAATAATATAATAAGTTAACAAATAGCCGATAATATCGTTTAATTTATCTAATTTTTGATATTCTTCGTTATATTTTAATAATACTTTAGGATGTTTAAGGCGGTATATTTCGCTGTCAATAAAGTCTGTAAAAAAGATTAATATAATTTTTGTAATAGGATTTATATTTGTTAAAAACAAGATAATTTGAAAGATTAATCTTGTGTAAAAACTATTCATTAAATCTTTGTCCATTTTATTATTATTTAATTATAATAATAAAATTTAATTAACTTCTTCACGTGTAAAATTGATGAAAATATTATCATCAACTAAGAAATAGTCATATTTTTCTTGTATTTTAAAATAATTTAACATATATTCAAATTCTTTTTTCATATATTCTACTTGAGTTCTTTGTGGAAATAAATATTCATTTCTTATACTATCATATGATAATGGTTTTAAAACAAAGTCATAGTCAAGATGAGTAATATCTAATACAGAACAATAATCAAGTGATTCAGTAGTGCCTAAATAAGTTGGTTTTTTAACATAATAATTAATAGAGATTTGATTAGTTTTAATAAAATTTTTAATTTGTTTTATTCTTGAAAAGCTGTATAAATTTTTAGAATAATACATTTCAGAAGGAAATTTTCTAATAACGGGAGGAAATATATTACGAGCAATAGTATGA
>Ga0214921_10003729_pt1 | contig 23039 bp, 20 predicted proteins | sample LL1505_MetaG_FD_177992 | JGI IMG/M metagenome (GOLD analysis project Ga0214921, IMG submission 177992) | Freshwater microbial communities from Lake Lanier, Atlanta, Georgia, United States - LL-1505 | ecosystem: Environmental > Aquatic > Freshwater > Lake | place: USA: Georgia | collected... | reverse complement strand
CCAAATAATTACCACATCGTTTAAAAAATGCATCTAATGCACCAGGATCAATACCAGTAACAGAGTCGTCTGGAATAAATGTTTCATTTCCTTTAATATAACACAACATTACAGGAATTCCATTGACCATTTTCTTACTCTTGAAGAAACCATAAAGGTCGAAACTTTCATCGACATCAACATCGGCACAAATTACATTATCAGGAGAAGTGGCGAAAAACCCATCAACAACGTGTTTAATTTTTTTACATGGTCCACACCAGGTAGCACCGAATTTAATGATAACGAGTCCAGGATTTACTTTTAACAAGTTGAAAAAATCCACGCGATTCTCAAAAACAGAAATAATCTTTTTATTGGCCATTGTCGTTTTTGTATATGTATTTACTATAAAATATAAACGTAGTTATTTTTATATTTTATTTTTGTTATATTGTTATTTTTGTAAAACTCTCGATGTTAATATTTTTTGGTATTGTGCTTTCTTCTACGAACTACGCGTCGTTTTTTGGTAGTTCGGGTTCTCTTACCTCCCTTCATTTTTTTCGATCTTTTGGATCGTCTAATAGTGATGCGTTTGTGTTTTTTTGTTATACGAGATCTTTTTATATTTTTACCGCCTCTTTCTGGTGATTGTGGTGGTGAACCATATGAATTTTGTGATGATATTGTTGAAGCTAGTGAAGCTTGTGAAGCTTGTGAAGATTCTAAAACAGAATTATTTTGAGTAATTAGTTTAAGATCATTAGTTAATTCATCACTATAACCTACTAAAATTGGTGTTTGATTATAACCTACTAAAATTGGTGTTTGATATAAAGATTCTATGGATTTCAAATCAAATGTAGATTTTGTTATTATTGTATTTATTGTATTCATTGTACCCGTTGATGTAATAGACACACTAGTGATAATTGAATTTACAGTTGCTTGATCGTCCTCGACCTCTTCTATTCCATATTCATCATTTAAATAACCCATTGCACATAAAACATTTTGAAAAAAAGTTGATGTTTTAGTTACAAAAGTTGTTCCAACTAAAAATATAGTATCGAAATTACCGATAACATAACAACCAATGCATGGTAATAATCCATATTTTAAAAATGCGGTAGTTACCCCGTTAGGGATTATTGCAATAAAAGATTTGATTCCTGAATAAATCCACCAAGTGGTGGTAATAATTCTTCCATTTAATGGGTTTTTTAATTGTGTTATTAATCCAATAGTTTCAAAAGTACCAGCCACACCAATGATAGATATAATATCCAACATTGTTATATATTTTCTAATAACGGAATCTTTATTTTCTTCAGGTAAAAAAATTTTAAAAGTAATATTATTAAAAAAATCAAGCGCATTATTAAGAGCTCCAATTCCATAAAAACTTCTAAATTGATTTACAACATTAATAAAAAATTTTGTTATGTCATTTTCACGTTGTGTTATACCTATATTAGTTAAATCTTTTATAGTTTGATTTAATAATCCGGTATAATTTATTAAATTTAAGTTTTCATTATTAAGTGCATCTAATTTATCAGTATTATTTTGGTATAATTTTATTTTAATTTTACAAATAATAATTTTAGTTCTATAATATTTAATTTTTAATATTAAACCATTTATATTATCATCAAATTTACTAGGATTTATTCTATTTATCTTATCAATAAAATTTTGATTAATATGTAAAGATTCTGGATTGAAGTTTATTATATTATCTATATCGCTAATAGGTATATTTTCTTTTATGATTGAGTTATTTTCTATTTGTTGTATAGTGATAGTTTGTTTGTTTTCGTTTATTTCTTTAATAATGTAAATATTATCATCATTTTTTATATATATTTGTTGACCTAAAACAATATCATTAACAGTATATCCACCACTTTTTTTAACATCTGGTAATGGTTTACATACTTCATCCTGAGGCATTTGATTAATTGAATTTACAAAAGCATCAAACATATCATCATCAATATCATTTTCATTGTCCTTCTTAGTATTGGGTGAAAAAATATAGCTAAAAAATCCAAACAATGTTTTTGGTTCATTTGGAACTGTAGTAGTACCATCAAGTATATCAGTAATCATATTATCATTTATTATGGCAGCAGATTCTTGTGCTCGTTTGTTTATATTTAACATAGTTGAAGGTCCAAATGCTGCATTTTCAGATGCTTTAGGAGATTTTTCAGTATTATCTAATGGAAGATCGCTGCTTCTTTTTGTTCTATTACTATTAGGACTTTCAATCTCCATTAAATATCTATTTATTTTCTTATATAAAATAACCAGATATAATAATTTTATCTTTCCAATAAATATTCATTGACAATAGTTTCTAATTCACCAATAGGAATTTCTGGAAGTTGTACGTGTGATTCCCAGAAATATTTACAAAACGCCCATATAAAATCAAAATCAGTTCCATACCAATCCCCCCTATCATATTGTTTTACTATTTTATCCAATAATTTTTCTGGTAATAAATTCAAACTCGGTTTTGGTAAAACATAACAAAGTTGTACTAAAGGAGTTACAGCGACACCCACCCCTCCTCCATCCACCAAAAACTCTCTTTCAAAATAAGGCACATGGTGAATTAAATCTTCCAACAACGGAGGATAATGATACTTATAACACCAACGCCAATCCGGACAACCGCTAGTATAATATTTCATGGTCCATTCTAACCCAGTCAAATAATTTTCACAAACAGCCTTTTTAAACTCCTCCAATTTTTCTGGCCCATCCGCTAAATCAAAACCAAAAAGACATTGATAATATCGTTTTTGCCAACCTTCTTTGTACGGATTAATGTATTTTTCCAATTCGCGTTCATAAGTTGGTATAGCTTCAAATTTTGCAAACATTTCTTCCGGTGTATCTGTTGGGTAATAAAAATTCGCCTTTCTATCCCGCATTTTTAATTCTTCTTTTAAAAACCCTACTTCATTTTTGGCTAAAAATTCCACCATCGTTCGAACATTTTTCCAAATGATTTTTTTCCCATCGGTTAAATATTTGTCTTTACCACCTCCATCCGCACCCGCACCTCCATCCGCACCCCTACTATCACCACTACCAAATGTCGACTTGTAAGCATTCATCATTTTATGGACCCCACCAGTTCGAATATTGATAGAAGGAAAATGAGGCATAAAATCATTGCCTAAAAAGAAGCAAATAAAAATGTAATCATACACGATATTGACGCTTCCACTTCCACTTCCACTTCCACTTCCACTCGCCTCCTCACCCCCCACAAAACCACTCATCTCATTCCGTATTTGTTCCACCAACAATGGAATATCCAACAAATAGGTTTTATCCGGTTCCAATGAACGATCAATCGATTGAATAAAATGCGGTGTTTCTCTAAACAAATATATGTTCGGACAAACAGGTAAATGATTGATAGAAAGCATAATTAAATCCGCATCTAACCCATAAACAATTGTACGAGTATTGGAGTCATGCAACCCCGGATTATCTCGAATAAACGCAAATAATTTGTGCTCTCCTTCTCCTGTTTCATCACTCGTCGATATCATATACTTGCAACCAGTAACACCCAGAACACCACCAAAATGATTTTTAATCGCGTTGTTTAATTCACTCATAAAAACGGTCCCAGGTGTAATAGCCGTTGTATTCCAAACATCTGTCTTTTTTAAATTCATAATGGTCTGAGTAATATCGGATTGATACCATGATTTATAACGACGTTCGCGTTGTTGATCTAATTTCGCCAAAGGCGCGACACCGTCAAATGCAATAAAAACACATGTAGTAGGTGCAATCACTGTAACATACTCTTCAATTTTGGCGATGACTTTAGAAATAATAATTTTGCTAGAATCACTAGTTATTTCGGAGAATTTGGTACTATGCACTGCATCGTAGATAATCGAATTACAATCCAAATATAAATTGTTAATGGTAAATTCGCCGTGGTGTTCATCCGTATGTAACTGAAGTTCTTTGGAAAAACGACGAATAATTTCTGGATGATTTTTAACAATATACGAAAAATAGCTAGGAATTCCCATGTTGTTTTATGTTATGGTATGGTATGTGTCTATCATACCATAAAACAATACGTTTATATTACTTTTATTATTAACAAACCATAATACAAAAACAAATTCAAAACGTAAATTCAAAAACATGAAATACACATGTCCTTTTTGTGCATTGGATCCATTATCTCATTCATTAACAGAAATCACAGAATACAAGAACACGATATACTACTACACGTGCCCATCAAAGGCAAAGTTATATTTTGACGCAAAAAGCATAGTAAATCATTACAACGGCGTGTTAAGCGAAATACCAGAAAATACTCAATGGGTATGGATTTTTGATTCCACGAATTTCAACATGGAACATTTTTTACAAATAGAAGTGGGAATAGAATTAGCAAAACTGATTTCGAGCAAATTTAGTGGAAATCTACAAAAGATAATCATCATCAACCCAAATATATACATTTCATCAGTTTATAGTTTGGTTTATCCTTTTATGAATGAAAAACTACGATCAATCGTTGAACTGAATTATCATTGTAAAACAGCAAATGATGTAACTGCTAATTTAACAGAATAACCACCCCATTAACCAATTAAACAATCAAAATAATATATCAAAATAATATATGAAGACATCAAAATTATTTTATAACACTTTATTGGTTTCTGTTATTATACAGATAATTACTTTATTGTTAGAAATTGGGACATTATTTGTACGTGTTAAACCATCTATCATAATAATAAAACAATTGATGATATTAGAAATAATAGTCCAACTAATAGAAGGTTTATTTTATGTTTGGTTGCTCTATAATTTTTCAAAAAAATACAACATCACACCGAAACGATATATCGATTGGACGATAACAACACCCACCATGTTGATTACGTTAACCATGTATCTAATCTATTTAAAATATAAAGAGAAAGGACTAGATACATCGAGTCTAGATTTACCACGGTTATTAATACAAAATTCAACGAATTTAACATATATACTATGTTTGAATTGGTTAATGTTACTATTCGGTTATCTAGCTGAAATAAAATTAATAGACACATTATCAGGTGTTATTTTAGGATTTATTCCATTTTTGATATATTATTTTATAATATACGTAAATTATGCAGTACAATCCAAGACCGGGTGGAAATTTTTTATGTATTTCTTCATTTTTTGGTCGTTGTATGGAATAGCAGCATTATTGCCTTACAATATAAAAAACGCGTGTTATAATATATTAGATATATTTTCTAAGAACTTTTTTGGTGTATTTTTGAGTTATTTACTAATAACCCAAAGTTTTTCCAATGTGTAAAATTATTACATAGAAACAAACTCTGTAATCATGGGAAAAATAGGTTCGATTGCTTTTGCACATTCTAATGCAATGATTCGATGTTCTTCTTGTGTTCCATTTCCACTGCGTAATTGAATATAATGAATCCACGATCGTAATGTTCCATTCACGTACATTTTCGATGAAGTATTACCTTCTGGTAAAATAGCACGTGCTTGTTCCTTTGCAATGCCATTACTAATGGCCCAATCATATGTTTCTTTTACTTTCACAAAGATATCGTCTTGTTTTTCTCTCCATTCATGCGCTAATTTTTTATTTTTTGAGTAATTACAATCGCATTCAACCCCTTCTTTGTAATATAGGCAATCTTGACAATTCTGACATTCTGTATCACCTTCGACTAATTTAATGCTGTTTTGTCTATTTTTCATATCTTGCAGTCGACATTCTCTAGGTTCAAATACGTTATCAACAACTGCGTAACGCTGAGAAAATTCTTGAAATGAAAAAGAACGATGTCTAAGTATTTGTCTAGCAATATCTCTCGTAGTAACAATTTCTAAACAAATACTTACCATTTCAAATGGAGACCAATGTAAATTAGTAATGAGATACCTTAGCAATTTTTCATTTTTATTATTGTCGGTAATATTTTGATTGGCTGGATTAGAAACACGAGCACAATAAGAAACTAAATCTTCCAATGATTTACTATTGTTATCACAATTCGAATTCAAATTCAAATTGGTATTGATAGGATTTGAATAACTAATTAATTTTGCAGTCATACTCAAAACAATTTATTATTTATTATGTAAATAATAATATTTATATATTTATAATAATAAATTATTATAAATAAACAGTCAAATGGATACACCAGGAAAATATAAGGAAGCATATAAATTCGGCGACTCTGTAAATTTTATTACTGGTGCAGTGTTTTTTTCACCTATAATAATAGTATTTATTAGTATATATACAATTATATCATATAACATTAAAGCACTCATATTTTATGTTTTATTTTTAATAATAGGTTTATTCGTAAGGACCATATTTATAAATAGTGAATCAAAAAAGCATAAAATTAATACATTGAATAATACCGTGTGTTCAGCTATATATTACAAGACATATTATGGTAGTTTAACGATAAGTCTATTTATATTTGGATATTCATTTATGTACTTTTTATTACCAATGATAATAAATTATTATCAGGAAAATTCAGGAAATAGCAGTAATGAAAATAGTATTAATTATATATTAATTGTTTTATTAATAGGTTATATATTGCTCGATGTAATGGTAAAAAAATATTATAATTGTTATACAATAAACAATGTTAGTAATTTGTTATCTTCTTATGAATTATTTTCAGGTGTTTTAGTTGGATCTATTGTTATAGTATTTTTGTATGCTATTAAATTATCCAATTATATTTATTATTATCCTTTTGTAAATGAACAGACCGTATGTCAAATGGTAAATAAAAATACATATGGTTGTTATTCAAATTAGAGATGTGTAAATGACAACGAATAAATAGAAATGAAAAGAAAACGGATATATAATTATATTATCATATAATATATATAATTATATAATTCATAAAATATTATAATGTCGACTAGCCAAACTTTTCATGAAATGAGCGAACAAAATAAGAAGGGCGCTTTTGATTTATTCAAATTTAAAAATTTTATGTTGTCATTGGTTTTTTTTTCTCCAATGATAATCCCAATATCATTGTGTGCTATATCAATAGCGCAACAAAACGTGAATTGTTTATTTTATTTAGTTACATTATTATTTTCATTGATGATTCGTAATTACGTTATAGGAACAGGCGGTGTTAAAAACACATTGATTACTGATTCTGCTGATATATGTTCAGCAATAAATTATGGTTCTGTAAATGGAAACATGACATTTTCTATTTTTATTATCGCATATTCAATATTTTATTTATATACACCTGGATACACGCCAATATCACAAACGAATATAGGATTGCTAGTATTATTTATATTGTACGGTATATTGGATATTATGATAAAAAAAAATCTGGGTTGTTTTCAATACAAAACAGTTAATTTCATGGGGTTATTTTTTAATATTTTAGGAGGTAGTATAGCAGGATATATATGGGTAACTATAATATATACATTAAATTTAACAAACTATTTATATTTTAATATGCTATCTAGTAATGCAATGACATGTAGTGTTCCTAAACAACAGACATTCAAATGTACAGTTTATAAAAATGGACAGGTTATGTCGACATCGACAACATCAGCTCCACCTTCATAAAAAGTTATTTATTAAAAGATTGAATATTATTAAGAAACCATGTCTTAAAATCTCTAAGAATAAATTTTCTTTGTAGATTATCAGCTAATAATTTATTATTATGTGTATTGAATACAGCTATAAAATTATTAAAAACATTGATAATATTTTCATTTTCGTATTGTGATAAAATAGATTCAGGTTGTAATGGTTTATCAGTGCGTTTATTTACAGAATTATGAAAAATGTACAATGTTTGTATTAGATCATTTTTTGATTTAACGACTGATGGATTAAGTTTATTTAAAAACAGTGAAGCGTGTCTAGCACAGTCTGGACATGGTAAATTATTGCATATTCTAATAATAAAGAAAAAAAGTTGTTTTCCTGCTGTAGGAAACGAATCATCTTTTAATTTATGCGCTAAAACATGAAATAATCTCCATATCGCTGGACCCCATATACTTTTTTTCATAGTTTATTTATTATTAAATATTATAAATATATTAAATACAAAAATAAAACTATATTACATTATAACATAAAAGAAAAATGATTCATGTTGAAGGAAATTTCAATTTTTATGAAGAATTAAAAAAACAATTAAATGATTGTAATAATGAGATTGTGTCAATTGTTAGTGGTGATGTTGAAAATACAAATACAAATACACCCCAAAATACAAGCACACCCTCAATTACAATGACAAATACAAAAACAGTAAATAGCCAACAGGAGGATGATGATATCAAAAAATGTTTAATAACAAATGAAAAATTGACAGAAGGATATGTAACTATGTTATGCAATCACAGTTTTAATTATATTCCTTTGTTTAATGATTTATTTCATCATAAAAAAATGTTATATTTAGAAACACAAATGTTAAAGACAAATGAAATTCGATGTCCATATTGTCGCAATAAACAATCAGTATTATTACCATATTATGAATGTATGGGTGTTCCAAAAATAACTGGGATAAATTATTTTAAGAGGGTAGGTACATTTGTAGGAAATTGTGAATATGAACAGCTTAAAAAAAATATCGCATCAAAACAGTGGTATAGTAGTGTAAAAACACAATTATTTGATGAATCTGATCCGAACAGTATATGTTCTAATATAGTGTCAGTATTAAAAGAGGACGACAAATGTTATTGTAATGATCATAAGAAAAAGGCGAAATCGTTGTATTATAAGAGTAAAAAATATGAAGAGAAGAATAAATTACAAAAACAAAAGCAAAATAGCTCATCACAACTCTCTTCCGAAAACATAATTATTGACATGAATTTATGCAATGTTATTTTATTATCGGGTAAGAATAAGGGGTTACAATGTTCTCAGAAGCCTTATTGTAATGAAAAATGCAAAAGGCATTACAATTTGCAAATTAAAGCTGATTTGTTAAAAATAACAGAAGAAGAAAAGGTTGTGGAAGTGGATGTGGTAGTTGATGTGGATACAAATGTCACTGAAAATATAGATAATAATTCAAATATTCAAAATGACAATAGTGACGATAATAAATACAAAAAAAATCCCTCAAAATTTATGCAAAATTATATAAACTATACAACAAAAACCCCTCAAAATTTATGCAAAATTACATAAAATATATAAATAAATTGTAAAGAATATATAAATATATTCTTTGTATACATATACATAGATACATACAAATGGAAACAAAAGAAGAATTAATTGAAAATATTAAAGAATGGATAAAAATAGACAATGAAATTACCAAAATGAAATCCGAAATAAGGGATAAAAATAACAAAAAAAAACAAATCACAGAAGGGTTATTAAATGTAATGAAAAAGAATGAAATAGATTGTTTTGATATTAACGGTGGATCGCTAGTATATAAAAAGAACAAGGTTAAAAAAACTCTTACAGGAAAAACACTACTTACTGCATTACAAAGTTATTATGTTAATCAACCGAATACAGCTGAAGAATTAACAAAACATATATTAAATAGTCGTGAAGAGCAAGTAAAAGAAACAATACGAAGAAAAATAATAAAAATGTAAATTGTGTGTGTTTATATTACTTCTAATATATTTATATTATTAGAAGTAATATAAATGTAATTTATTTATTATAGTAGAAATGTTACCATCGAACAAAAATAATAATTCAGATTTGTATGTTGATTCACCCAATAACACAACATACAATAATTATATACATGATGTAGAAGATGTCAATAATTTATTAGAATCTTCCTTAGAATCTTCCTTAGAAAATAGAAGACAAAATATCACGACAAATCCAGAATTAGATAATAAATCATATTATTATCAAGCAAAGGATTATTTGAATGATGATATAAATACGGTATATAACAATTGTCTAGACGGTGCTAGAATACATTTATGTTTATATAATGTAAATACGAGTGCAAAGCATCCTTTTTTGGAATTTTTTTTAATAAAAAATAGACATGATGATTTTTATCCTGATATATTATGTTTCCCAAGTTTCTTTTATTACAATGAGATGAACACTGACATTTCAACTGAATCGCAAAAAATGTTTAAAATGTTATTTATAGATGTTGCAAATATTAAATTTGATGGTTATTTATTGGAGGAAACGAATCATTTGAGTGATTTATATTTGTTTTATGAATATAAAAATGTGGTAGACGAAACCCTAACCCTAACACCAACGCCAACAACAGACAATGCTATAGGTAGCGGTGAAATGTATAGAAATGACATTGTATGGAAAGTAGTAGTAGATGAAATAGTAAACAGTCGTCTAGTATGTAATTTTCCGATTGATGATATGGTTACCTATTTCTTTTTGAAAAACCCACAGTTTATGTTTTTGTATAAATATAATAACAAAAACAACAATATCATATATGAAACACCTACCGTAGTATATCACGGTGTAAATGCATCAATGTTATATTTTCAATATATTTTTGGTATTCCAAAAACAAATTATGATGGTATAATGGGTCCATTTTATTATTTTACAAATTACAAAAATGCAGTAAATATGAGTATAGATAGTTATAAAAATAAAAATAAGAGCGCACCAGATTCACAGATAACTCAATCAAATCTATTATCCGATGTATTGAGTACTACATTTATGAATACAGATAAAAAATTGGGCATAATCAGATCGGTAATATTTTTAGGAGTAAATAAAGTGCCGATGAATTATCCAAATGACGAATCGGACAATTCTTATCATAGTTCTATTTTATCGTCTATTGATAATGAAAATGCTCAAATAAATAGAATAACAGATCACAATGGTATATGGACGGAAAAATACGACAGTGTCTATGTAGGCAAGTTAATATTAGATAATGGTAAATTAATATCAGGAACACCTTTGTGGGTTGTTAAAGATTATAACCAACAATCGTCACTTTCATATCATTACTTATCAACAAATATAGTAAAGGATGAATGGTTGGACAACAATGGTTATACTATTTTGTAGGGTTGAATGCAAAAATATCACAAAAAACGCGAATAAATATAATTATGTTTTTCTTTCTAACATAATTATATAGTTAGTTAGTAAATATACAACATACATACAAAAATACAAAATACAAAATACAAAATAACAAACATTTATGGATACGATAACAATAATAGGTGCCACGTTTGTTTTGTTTTATTGTGCAATTCAAGTATTTTCATTTTATAATATACCACCTAATTTATACATAATTTATTTGATATTTTATGTTTTTATTGTTTTAACCTATGTAATGTTAGGTAACAAATAACAAATAGCAAATAGCAAACAATTAGTAATGTTATACAATGTTATGATTCTCTTGTTCATAATAATCATTGTAAAAGTCATTAATACTAATAGACCCTCGAAGTTCATTTATTATTTTTTGTAATAGTTCAATGTCTAGTTTATCTTTTAAATTGTCAATAATTTCAGAATCAATAGGATATCGATTATTGATATCAAAGAAGGTTTGTTTGAATGTTTGAACAACTAGTATATTTTTTTCTTCATCTGATTTTTCCATAGTTTCCTTTAGTTTTTGTTTTAATTCTTTTTGTTTGATTGTTTTAATGACATTTTCGTCACTATTCCATTTATTTCTGAATTTTTCAGTTGCAATTAAAACATCACATATTTCAGGTTTAGCAATATTTTTGATTTCATCACTATTTCTAAACGAATATTTAAATGCCAATATAATTTTTTCAGGTATGCTAGGACTTGTTTCCATAAGACGATCAAACTCTTCTTTATTCATTTTTAACATTTGACTCACATCCATTCTCTCGTCTGGATGTTTAGCTAATTCAATTTTAATATTGCGGTAAAATTTATCCCATGCAATTGCACTGACTCTATGAGCTTCATTTAATTGTGTTATTTTTAAAAATTGTTGAATGGTAGTAATGATTCCTGCTAAAATGTTGAATCCACCGACAATCATTGCAAAATAATTTTGATAATCTTTTGGAACGCGTTCTTGTGCGAAATTAGCTGTTCCAGTTACAGTAGAAATAACAATAACGGGAATAGTATACCATGCGTTTAAATACGAGTACAACGCATTAGATTTTGAATGTAACCATCGATTACACATAGCTTTATCAGCCCATTCTATTAAAATTGCTTCATGTTCAGGAGTCCATGAAAAATGATTTTTGTCATTTATATTGTTAAGTGATACGCCATTGTCTTCATTGATGTTGATCATAGTTTTCAGTAAACTATAAGTATATATTTTTTTTTTCAAATTTTTTGCGTTTATTTGTATTATTTTTTTGCATAATCATACAATTAATATTTTTTAGGTAAAAAATATATTAATATTTATAAATGGACGCGGATTCGAGACTACACACATTAAAAAATACATTTTCTACGATATTGAATAATCGAAATAATATACTAAACACATTTATACAACAACAAACAAAGATACAATTATTAAAAAATAATTATACAGAATATGTTAAAAATAATAATTCTCCATTGCTAGTTTTTGGGCTAGATACTTTTCATTTTCAATCCAAATTATTGGACATGGAGTATGACGAATTAAACAAATTCTTTTTGATAATAAATAACCGAATATATTGTGAGTATTTTAAGTTGTATAAAATAATAATTGAGTATTTGAATAAAAATATAAAAGAGCCTAAATTATTGGATATGACAAAAACAATCAATCGATTTCCTGTTTATAAAGATTTAGAACCATACAAACAATATGATATACAAATAATATCAGACATACATGAGCAGATAATATTACTATTAACAGGGTTTGATATATTTATTACCAACAAAGAAGATGTTTTAAAAACACACATTCAAAAGAAAAATATCGGATTTAATTTAGATAATTTTGTAAATACATATAATTATGACATAACTATAATACGCGAAAAATTGAGTTTGTTTTTAGATTACATTGATTTTTTTCATAAAATTCATTCCAAGTACCTAAACACTTTTTCCGAAAAATTGAATTTGATGATTACAGAATTAAATAGAGATATACATCCTGATTATGCAATTAATGAGCGTATTATATCACATGAAATACCAGTTGTATATGAAGATGTAGTTTTAGAGGAACCGGTAGTTTTAGAAGAACCAGTAGTAGTTGTTGTCGAGGAACCAGTTGTAGTTGTTGTCGAGGAACCAGTTGTAGTTGTTGTCGAGGAACCAGTTGTAGTTGTTGTCGAGGAACCAGTAGTAGTTGTTGTCGAGGAACATGTGATTGAAGAATCAGTGATTGGAGAACCAGTGATTGAAGAACCAGTGATTGAAGAACCAGTGATTGAAGAACCAGTGATTGAAGAACCAGTGATTGAAGACCCAGTCATTGGAGAACCAGTGATTGAAGAACCAGTGATTGAAGAACCAGTGATTGAAGAACCAGTGATTGAAGAACCAGTGATTGAAGAACCAATAGATGAAAATAAAGATACAATAATAGAACAATTAATGAAAGAAGCGATAATAGATTACAAAGAAAATAATAATTTATTATCAGAAGAAATAACAACGATAAAAAAAAGTATTAACAACTTGAAATTAACAGTTATAGTTGAAGAAATAGCGAATGAAACGAGTGTCAAATCAATAGAAGAAACTGATTTTCAAGAAGAGGTGCAACTAGAAGAATCAATAATCGAAGAAACTGTTGTGGTAGAAGAACATGTTGTTGTTATTGAAGAACTAGTAGTTGAAGAAGGAGAAATTATAATTGAGGAAAAGAATGAGGAAAAATATAACGATGAAGAAAAATTATCAGAATTATCAATATCAGAAACAAATGAAGAAGTGTCAAATTCTTCTACTTCAAGTGAAGAAGTATTTAGATAAAAATTAAATTCATTTACAACTTTCAACAGGTAATCCATAATCTAACCATCCAGCAACAGGAATGCCTTTAACATGTGATAACCCATAACCGAATTTAATTGCTGTTACGTTATATCCTAACAATTTTAATAATGTTAAAATTTGACTACTAGTGTGACCAACATAACAAATTAAAAATATTATTTTTCCTTTTGTTAATTTTTTCAAATTTTTTTCATCTAAAATAAAATATTCAACCAAAATATATTTTTTGCTCCTTTTATATGCATTTTTTTGAAAGTTTTTTCATCTCTTAAATCAATCAACAAGTAATCTGTCTTTTTCAAATAATAATGATTGTAAAAATCGATAGGCGTTATATAATTCCAATCATCTTTTGTTCCATAAAGATAATTTCTTAGTATTTCAATATTCATTGTTTATATATAAAATTATAATATAAAATTGAAATAGAATTTATATTATAATTATACAAAACAGACAACTATTAAAACATATACACAATCATGGAAAAGCGCATTAATAAAAAATTAGAAACTTATATTACTGATTTTAAACAAAATCTTCGAGATAAAATCGACTCTGTTGATTTTACGGACGCAGAAAAAGATAAAAATAGCATAATTCAATATATTTATGAATATGAACGATTAAATATAACCAAAGAAGATTTTTCAAAAAGAAAACGTGTTAAAAATATGGTACCATTATTTGATCGTTGTTGCGCAAAGAGAGCAAGTGATGAACAATGTACTAGAAAAAAGAAAACTGGATTTGAATATTGTGGAACACACATAAAAGGCACACCACATGGCATTGTTTCTCAATCAGAAGAAAATTTGCAAACAACAAATAAAGTAGAAGTTTGGGCCCAAGAAATACAAGGTATCATTTATTTTATAGACAATAACGAAAATGTATATAGAACAGAAGATATTGCATCGAATACATGTAATCCAAAAATAATAGCAAAATATAAAAAAAACGGTGATGTATATACAATACCAGAATTTGGGTTATAGAATTACATAAAAATCATTAACCATTTACTAATGAAAAATTTAATCCTTTTTAATTGTATATTTTTTATTTTTTTTATGTTTTTGACTCTTTCTTATTTTTTGTTTTTTTATAATGGAAGAGCCACCTATGATTATTCCTTCATCATTATTATCATTATTATTGTCATTATTATTGTCAATATTATCATTACCATTATTATCAAACACAAATTTAGAAATTATGTCCATATTGGTATTCAGTTTTCTAAATAAAGATTCTTTTTCTGGTGAATCTTCAATTCTGTTGATAATAATATTTAAATTGTTTTCGGCAAGATATTCTTCATACGCAATATTTTCTTTTTCATCCATATCGATTTTATCTATATCGATTTTATCTATAGTTCCCATATTGTCTGTAGGTATAATGTTTATGTATTCTGCAAAATTTGTTTCTGGATTTAATGAATTAGACAAATAATCATTGATTTGCGTTTCTACGTTACCAACACCGTTACCAATACCATCATTAAAAATGTCACCTTCAGGTTTATCATTATCATTATCATCATCATTATCATCATTATCATCATCATCATCATCATCATCATCATCACCATCACCACCACCTCTGATAGGAGTTGGAGGAATAGACATGATCACCCCTGTAGCCGAATTATATTTAGTTAAAAACTCTTTATAAAAATTATCGGTGTAATCTATTATGGTGCTTTGATTTTGATTTTGGTTTTTATTAAATTTTTCATATAAATAATTAGCTCTACATAAGTATTTTAATATATTTAATGGTTGTTTTACAATTTGTCTTTTTTCATATTTATCTTTATCATTAGCTGTAACATTTCCATATTCAGAAATAAATATTTTATACAATTCTTCATATTTTTGGATTATTTGATAATTATTAATAATTATCCCTTTTTTTTCTAAACTAGTTTTTATATCTGGTATTTTTGCTATATAATCTACTATTTTATTGATATAATTTACTATAGGTCTATCACCTAGTTTTTCTTTTTTAAATAGTATTAATAAATTAAATACTACGTGTTGTTTAATTGTGTTATTGTTAATTATGTTGTCATTGCGAGGATATATTGTTTGCAATTTTATTTCAATAGAAGATACTAATTTAATTAGCTCATCAATATGTATATCTACATTAACAGTACGTATGTTAATTACACCAATTGAAACATAATTACTTATACTGTTTATTAAATTGTGTAATTCGTTTATATAATCATTAATCAGATTTTTGCATATTTCTTCGGGGGAGTTTTTTATATATGGACACAAATATATTTCTCTAATAAGATTACAAATTGTATCTTTATTTTCTAGTTCTTCTAGCCTATATGGGTCTAGGATATCATATAATTTTTTATTATAATCTGTCAAGTAATGAATCGTTTGATTTTTTATAAAATATTTATAATAATCTATTACAACTGGCAATAAAATTTTTGATAAATATGAATTATTAATATTATTAAATATATTACTATTTACTGATGTAAGTATAATATCTAAATTATTCAAATTTTCATAAGAATAATAATAGCCAGTTATAACATCTTTATATTGATTTATATTAAAAGTAGCTATTTCGATATTTTTATATATTTCAATTTTTCTGTCATTACTTAAAAACCCCACACCTGTACCAGCAAGTTTACTAGGATGTTGACGAACTGCGAATCCAGTGTTATGTAATGCTCTATAGCAACAACAAATATCACTAGATAATAACGCAATATAGTTATCATGATAAAATGAAATTAGAATAGCTGATAATATACAAGTACCGTCGCCAATAAGTTTTCCATTACTTACATGAGTATTTTTAGTAGTTGTACTCATTTTACGAGATAATAATCTAAGTGCAGTAGTATAATCTTTAACTTTTGTATTACAGAATGCATTACTAATAAAAGAACTCAAATTACGTTTTTTTATACCATATAATTCCATCGTAACCATGTCAGCTGTTACTGGTCCTTTTTGTATAGAAAACGTCCATCTGTTAGTATTTTCAACTTCTGTATCTTTTTCATCATCTGAAAACATGTGTAATATATATATTGGATTTGGATTATTTGGTTTTAATTCAAAAAAATCTCTATTCAGTTCTATACTATCTTTTATTTCACGTACGTAATTGTTAATAATTTTTTCCTGTTTTTTAAAATCGACATCTTTAATATAATAATTATATGTATTTAAAATTTTGTAAATTGTATTATTAATGAATTCATATTTATCATTTAATAATTCATTATGATATATAAATGCAGAAAACGCATTAGGAAAATAATTACTATAAAAACGTAGTAAAGGAAACGTTTTAGTTTCAGCCATGAAAGTATCTTTAACTTTCTTTACATATAATTTAAAATTATCAATATCATCATCTAAAATATCATAAATACCAGATACTTCCATCATACAATCACTAAGACTAGTGTTTAAATCAAAAATAGTACTTATTTTTGATTTATACACTTTTGAATACTCACTGTCTGAGATCATATTATTACTCGGGTCACCTCCTCTATGTGTTTCTATTAATGTAATATCTATTTTTTCTTTCTTTTTTAATTCAATTTGTAAATCCGTTAATTTCTTATTTATAGGATATATATCACTATCTGTATACTTTAATCTACCAAATCCACTATTACAAACTGAGTTTTGTATAAGTTCTTTCATTTTACTTTTTACCATGTTTTGAGTTCTACATTCATCAATATCTGTTAAATGTTGGTCAATATTATCATCAGATAGTGGAATAATTACTCCATTTATAAAAATAAGTCCGTTTAAATTTTCAATATAATAATCATATAATGGGTTTTTTTGTTCTCTATCTCGTTGTAAATCATGAGAAGAATCTAATATTTCTAAATAGTTGTTTAATTTTGCGAATTCATGTAATTCTCTAGGATCAGAAACATCAAACAAATGTATTCGTGCAATATTATTTTCATTACAAGAAGCATCTATTAATTCCATCACTTGTTGTAAAATTTCGTTATTTGGATCTTTTTTTGTTTTTTTGGAATTTTCGCGGTCAATACTATCATCTGCTTCAATATCTCTTTTAGGAACATCCACTTGCATAACACCACTATTCATATATTTATATAATAGGTTTATATAAATATATGAATAATTTATTTAAAAAAAATCGACATTATCTCGATATATAACCGTATTATTCAATAATAAATCAGAAAAATGTATTAATTTATCATAATGTTTTTCCAATAAATCAAAAGCAGTATAGTATGCATTTTTTACTAATTCTAAAGACTCTTTATCCATCATGAATTTAGTATGTTCCGAATATTTATCACCAATGGATAAACTTCTACCTAAAAATGGATTCGAATCATCACTAACATCCTCGTTGAAAAAAACCTCTAATTCATCGCCCATGCCAAAATTACCAATCATTCTTTTTGCTAATTTATTAGCTTGACGTAAATCCTCAACAGCACCTAACGAAATATATTCATTACCATAAAATAATGATTCTGCTGCTTTACCTCCCATACTTACAATCAAACGTTTTTTCAACATATCTTTTGTGTATAATCCACCGTTTCTAATTTCAGGTTTTTCACTGAAAAATGTATATCCTCCTGCACCATTATAAGTAGGTTGAATCGATGCTTTTTTGAAATCAAATGTATCATTGAACAAAAGGGTAAGAATTGAATGTCCGCTTTCATGAATTGCTACTCTTTTTTGTGTAACAATGTCAACTGTAGCATTTTTTCTTATTAACCCAACAACGGATTTTTCAAAGGATTCAAATATATATTCTTCTTGTAGTTTTGTATATTTATTTCTTGCTGACAAAATAATAGCTTCATTAATCAAATTTTTAATTTGTGCACCAGAAAAACCTTCAGTTAAATCAGCAATAGAAGAAATATCAAAATTATGTTCAATGTTTTTATTATTTAAATAATATTCGATTATTTTCTCTCTAGAGTCCTTGTCGGGAAGCGAAACACGAATAATTCTATCGAATCTTCCTGGTCTTAAAATAGCTTGATCCAACACATCTCTTCTGTTGGTTGCAGCAATTACGACAATGTTTTCGTTACTGTTGAAACCATCCATTTCATACAATAATTGATTTAGTGTTTGTTCTCTCTCATCATTCGCCATATTAATCCCAGCACCTCTCTGTCTAGCAACTGCATCAATTTCATCAATGAAAATAATACATGGGTTATTATTACGTGCATTTTGAAATAAATCACGCACTCTGGATGCACCCATTCCAACGAATAGTTCTACAAATTCTGATCCAGATATAGCAATAAATGTGGAGTTTGTTTCACCAGCAATAGCTTTGGCTAATAAAGTTTTTCCGGTACCTGGTGGACCTTCTAGTAGGATGCCCTTAGGCATTTCCGCACCCATTTTATTGAATAATTCTTTATTCTCGATATAAGAAATTACTTCTTTGCATTCTTCAATAACTTCTGGACTACCCGCCCAATTTTTCAAAGTAATATTTGACTTTTGTAATAAATCGCCTCCTTTATTTTGGGTCATTGATGGCATAAAAGAATTTAAAAATCCAGAATTTCGTTGACCTGGTCCAGGTTGAACTGTAGGTTTAAAACCTGGACCGTTCATCATATTATTTGAATTAATACTTCTTCTTATAAACGAAAATATAGATGAAATCAATAAAAAAGGAATGATGAAAGAAACAGAATTTGAAATAAAATTAAAGCCATTTTCAGTATTTACAATAAATCCAGGTCGTAAGTCTGATACAATTATAGGAGTACGTGTTTCTGATGATTTTTCAATTATATTTGGAATTACTACTGGATTTACACTAGCAATATGATAATGGTCGTAATTGTAATTATAATCATAATTTGAATTTGATACAATATCTTTTTCTATATCATTATCAAGTTCATTATCAAGTGTGATAATTTCATTCATTTTTTTATCTAGATATATTTTGGAGACTTTATGATCGATAATATCATTAATAATATTGTTATAATTATCTTTTTTAAAGTAATATTTGTACTTAGTTATAAATTCGACATTGTCGTTTGACATAAAGATGGATCGAGTATTTGGACCACTGTATGACCCGAGATTTGAAATAGTGTTTTTAATGATATTTTTGAAACCAAATAAAGTGTTGAATTGTGAAAAAAATAACAAGCATATTATGTGTAGATTTTTTTTCATTTATATAAATATATATAAACAATATATTTATATTATAATATAAATATATATTTTAGTATACTATAAGGATCCCAATGTATCAAAATATAATAAATTTATTTTTCTTTGTATTTTTAACAAATACAAGTAGTTTTTTTGTAAAAAATTCACTGTATACAAGAAAACCTGTATTGTTTTTATCAGAAAATACAGATAATACAGATAATACAGAAAATATCCATATTAAACCAATACCAAAGTTTCATCGTTTTGGTTTACATCCTAGATTAGAGTCACCCAATGAAAAAGGCCAATTAACATGGTATCCAATTGGATTTGCGAAAGACTTTGGAAGAAAACAAAAACGTGTAACAATAAAAGATGTCAATTACATTGTTTGGAGAGATAAAAAGGACTATTTTGGTTTAAGGGATTCATGTAGTCATCAAGGTTCCTCTTTTATGAAAGGTGAATCATGTAAAAATACAATTACTTGTCCGTATCATGGGTATGTTTTTAATGGTGAAAATGGTGAATTAGTTGAAATACCAAAAATGAAATGTGTGGAATCGAATTTACATAATATTGATTGTTATAAAGTAGTAGAAAAAGGAGATATGGTATATTTGAATACCATTCCGGTGGTAAATTCAACGATGAAAAACGAGTTGGATGAATCCTCTATTTTTGTAGAGCCTGAATATTATTCAAGCGAACAGAGGGCTGTTATGCTTTGTGAAGAATTTGAACATTATGCCAAATTTGTAACAGTAAATAGTTTGGATATATGTCATATAGGATTCGTCCATACTTTTGGGAATAAAAAACATCCAAATCCAATAAGAAATTCAAATGTGATCAAGTTAAACGATACAGAGAATCATTATAAAATAATATACGAATATATTGCTGGAGAGAATTCACTTGTAAATAAAGTATATAAAATAGATAATATTACAGTTGAAAATGAATACGCATTACCTCATTCAACAGTAGCACGTGTTAAATTTGGAGGATATACATCTACAATCATAACACATGCATTACCAGTATCAACATTTAAAACAATATTATTTGTGAAGGCTTACAGAAATTACTGGAGCTACAGCAATAAAGAGAATAATTTTTTGAATATTTTTTATCCTTTTGAATATATGGTTAATATAATAGGTGATAAATTTACATATAATACCATGTTTACAACACTGAAACAGGATAAATCAATTATTGATTTTATTGATAAATCAAGTTATGAAGGAATGCATGGTAAATTTAGTATTGTTTATGATATTTTTTCAAATCATTACAGAAATAACTATAAACGTTTTTACGAAGAAGAACATATGTTTTAGATTTTTCTATATAAAAAAACGATGATAACCGTATAAAGATATTTTTATTGAGTAATTATATTCAATAAAAATGCGAAATTTGTATTTTTTATTATACTCTTTATTTTTTACATTGAATTTTCCAACAATTTATGGGTTTATAAAAACCCCAAATCAAATAACAAATAAAAAAATATCAAATGTCGAAAATGAAAAGATCGATCCAATTAATGAAATTCAAAATGATAATATAATAATAAAGAAAATACATAGTATATCGCAATTGACCCGAAGTGGCAATATAATTCCCACGCTTTTATTATCATTTTCAGGAGGATGGATAATGAATCCATCGATATCAAATTTAATACATTCAACTCCATTTATAACATCAAATATAAATACGGTATTGATTATGTCGTTGAGTATGATTTTAAACGATTTATTTGATATAGAAGTCGATAAATTAAACAATCCATCTAGACCGTTAATAACAGGTGAAATTTCAAAGATGGAAGCAATATCCTTATCTGGATTGTTATTTTTAACAATCGAATATTTAACTACTACCTATTTACCGAGTAACATTCAATTTATAACAAATCTGATAATATTAGATGTTTTATTCTACACTCCCTTCTTTAAAAAAATAACATTTATTAAAAATATAAATTGTGCATTGATTGTTTCATTTGCACTATTTTATTCAGGATTATCTGTATCAGATCATAATTTATTATTGAATGATAAACACTACGAACTTTTAAGTATAACAATGAATTATATATTTTGGGGTTCAATAACTAATGAATTAATGATGGATATATCTGACCTAGAAGGAGACAAACAATCAGGGATAAAAACGCTTCCAGTAATTATAAATAAACCAGCGTCGCTATTTTTAGTACATAGTATTTTATTTTGCAATACAATGTCAAATTCATTATCATTAGTTTATCTATATAACAACGTTCAATATGGTATAATACCAGTGTTATTATATGTACCAATTTTTGTAGATTTGATAAAGGTAAAAAACCAGGGATACTCATCCTATACAATAAACAAAACATTGAACAACTCAATGATACCAATGTTTTTATTTTTATTGAACATGTGCGTTTTATCTTATAACTTATAATATATATTTTTTTCATACATTTCGAATAATAGAGAAGTTGAAATGGATGAAATTAGTAAAAAGATATTAAAAGAAACATTGAAAATCGACCCAAACAATATAAATGAATCGCTCATTCCGAGAGAAGTTTTATTAGATAACGCGAAATACGAAGAAATAAAGCATATTATACCAGAATTAAAGAAAAATATGAATTCAACGTTTCTAACAGCATTGCATAATGATGCAGAAGAAAAACAGCGTTGGCCTTTATTAAATTTAATAAGACAAATATTGCATGTATATAAATATAAAATGACACCTGTTAGAAAATCGGATGGATATAC
>Ga0214921_10003728_pt1 | contig 23040 bp, 17 predicted proteins | sample LL1505_MetaG_FD_177992 | JGI IMG/M metagenome (GOLD analysis project Ga0214921, IMG submission 177992) | Freshwater microbial communities from Lake Lanier, Atlanta, Georgia, United States - LL-1505 | ecosystem: Environmental > Aquatic > Freshwater > Lake | place: USA: Georgia | collected... | reverse complement strand
AGCCTTGATAGAATCAACCGTAAGTGTACTGACATTCAGGTTTGTAAGACTAGCATTATATGAGGAGATTGAGGAAGCCTTGATAGAATCAACCGTAAGTGTACTGACATTTAGGTTTGTAAGACTAGCATTATATGAGGAGATTGAGGAAGTCTTGATAGAATCAACCGTAAGTGTACTGACATTTAGGTTTGTAAGACTAGCATTATATGAGGAGATTGAGGAAGCCTTGATAGAATCAACCGTAAGTGTACTGACATTCAGGTTTGTAAGACTAGCATTATATGAGGAGATTGAGGAAGTCTTGATAGAATCAACCGTAAGTGTACTGACATTCAGGTTTGTAAGACTAGCATTATATGAGGAGATTGAGGAAGCCTTGATAGAATCAACCGTAAGTGTACTGACATTCAGGTTTGTAAGACTAGCATTATATGAGGAGATTGAGGAAGCCTTGATAGAATCCACCCTGAGTGTACTGACATTCAGGTTTGTAAGAGTAGCATTATATGATGAGATTGAATTTGCATTTATATTTGATGTATTTATATTTATAAAATTTCCATTAAAGGATGATACAGTTGATCCATATAACATAGATGAGAAATATACAGCATAAGCACGATCATATGCTTTTTCTGCATATAATAAGGATGATATGACTAGAGATTCATTTGGATTTTGACGTCCATATACTAATTGAAGTGTATAGGGTGTACTAGGAATATTATCGTTGAATGTATATCCAAATGCATTACTTGATGAGAAAGTACTTGTAATATTTGCAACGATAGCATTTGATAAATTCTGAGAATAGCCTCGCGCTGTACGACGTGTTGTAGACTCATAAAAACTAAAGGATGTAAACCCTCCAGATGTACTAACTGGAAAGATAGTATTACACCCTGCAGTATAGATTGTACTAAGAACAAGAACATAACTAGAAAGACCCCCCGCGTAGGGTCCAATAGGTCCACCGAGTGTTGAGAATCCTATAGGGAAGGTCCCACTACGCGTAGTTGTATATAGTGGGGCATCAGATGTATTATATCCATAGGCTGCATATAGGGGCGCAACACTATAGGATACAGTATCATTTAAAATATCATACATATTTGAAAAGGAAATAAAATCAGTTGGATTTGCTTTAAGATATGTAAAATTAACAGTGACTGGACTAAATCCAGTAATAGTGTCATTAATTGTACTTATGGCAAAATCATTAATTGTAGGATATTGAGGAAGAGGTCGGCCATAAGATTTATTATTGATTGTCATATATAAAGCACCTGAATATCTAACTGAGATTTGACGTAGATCATCTTGTGGATAAAAGATGAAGCTACCATTGAGTGCGTATTCAGATGAAAATACAAGACCTGATGTAGTACTTACTGTACTTATAGCATTTGCATTATCTGTAATTATATTGGTTGTATATGTAGATACAGGGTTCGGAGTTCCAAATGCTTGTGTATTATTAAATACATTATAATAACTTGGATAAGTTGGATAATAAGTCAGACCAATAGTTTGTACATTAGGATTTGGTGTAGGAATTGGATTTAGATTTGACCCAATCGGTTCTACAAGAGTAGATGTCCAAAAATAGGGGGTATTAATTGTAGATCCTTGAATTACATTGTAATCTGTTTGAATTAAATTATATAGATTTGTTATATCACTCTGTACAGATAAATTTGTAGAAAGTACAATTTTAGATGTGGAAAGTCCAAGTAAAAATGCATTCTTTTGAGATGCATTCCATACAGTGGATAGACCCTTATATAGGGAACCCGTATTTCCCACGGATGTAGAAAAACTATTAATAGATTTATATATACCCGTTGATAAACTAGAAATAACAATTTGTACTGCGCCAAATGATGTATTTGCTCCATAACTTGTTGAAAATGTTGATAATATAATATTTGTTATAGCTGTACTTATAAGAAAGGACTGTTGTCCAAACAGCGTACTTACATTCTTTGTAGTCAATCCAGAAACTGAAATTTTAATCTGATTTGTTTGGTAATCTGTATACATTGTAACGGGGTCTAGACCAACAAAGCTTATAATAGAGGAGGGTCCATTGGCTTGAATTAGAATACTAGAGAAGGTACTTGCTTGTACTGTATCAGTAGGTACATTGCTGTATACATTGAATCTGCTAAAGGAATAGGGGACTGTACTGATAAAGGGTAATTCACGTCCATCAAATGTTATAATATTATTTTGAGGATCTGCACTAATATTAATTCCACCTGTCCCATTAAATAAGATATTACTATTTACTCTGTTTCTCTCACTATTAAAAGCACTCACTGAATTTCCTCCACTGATATCAATCTGACCAAATGCCTTTGCATATAAATATGCTGTATTAGATGCCGTAGGATCCGATATAATACCAGCATTTGGGCCATCTAGAAGTGAAAAACTTGCACCACTTGTATTTGCAGTGTAGGTTCCACTCGTTGTTACAATACTATTAAATCCAGCACCCGCGCTCATGGATGATAGAGTTATCCACATAGTGCCTCCAAGACCATCGGTTGTGAGTACTCTAAATGCCGGTATATTGGAATTGTTATATCCTCGCACATACAAAGATGTTAAAGTTAGACTATCTAAATTTAATGTTCTTTGGAATGACGCCATACTATCATTTTAATAGATTATTTATTCTTGATTGAAGTGTGGATGCTCTAAATAAAAGTTGGCGTGTGAGACCATACTTTGCCTTGTAGAGTTGATCAAGTTCTAGAGATCTGAAATTAGAGAACCCTGCTTCGTGAGTGAGATATACAGAAGATGGAAAGATTTGTTCAACTTCTTGACTTAAGAATCCAAGAGTATGTTGATCACTGAGTGCATGAACTGACCTATAAGGTTCAGTCCACGTATGTGTAACAAGACGAAGGCTTGATACTTGTTCTAGAACTAACTCTATATTTGCATCAGTAATCTGTGTCTTAATGCGTTGATCTGACCCTGTAATCCACTGCGTACCTGATGGCTTTCTTGCATCACCTATACCAATATCGAGTGAATACTCGGGTGTTAGAGAATTAATACCGAGAAGCCCTGTAAGTTGTGAATTATAACGCCTCTTAAGAGTAAGATCGCCCTCATTAAATACAATACTTGAAAATCGGACAGAAAGATTAAATTTATCTGGATTTCTAACAGGATCATCTCTAGCATATATAGAAATGTTTGGCAAGCGTATACTTGGTGTTATAACTTGAACTGGATTAAAGATTGGAGCAGTAGTATCTGAATTTACATTTACTATATTTGTAAATGCATTACTTGACCACGTAGAACCATTTGTTACAGAATAAAAATGAGCACGTCTGAATGAAGGTGTAGTACCTGTTGGAATATTTGTATGAAGGGGTGTTATGAAAGCATTCCATTGATTAAAGGCCCATTTTACATTTACACTGTAAATACCGGTACTTACACCGCCTAGATCTGTATAGGTTGGTGCATAATTAGGCATTGTAATAACAGAAGCAGTAGTCCATGATACGCCTCCATCTACTGATTTTACAAATTCAATATTGAGAGGAGATGATGATATATTTGCCATGAGAATATCTTGACCATTAAAGTCCATAGAACGGTATTGTAATAGACGTTCGGAACGTGTTGGAAGTGTTTGGATCCAGTTAAGACCATTTTGACTTATATATGCACCATCTCCTGCTGCAATCCAGTTCTTACCTGTCCATATACTTGTATGTAATTCAGTAGGATATGCAGAGATCATGGGTGTAGAAAAACTAGCACTCGCAAGATTCACATTACTTGTAAGAACCATGGTATAGAAATGTGCCTTTTTGGGGTTGGGTGGGTTCCAGTTACTGAGATAGGATGCAAAGGTGTTACTCGTTCCTGTAAGTAGCCACTGTGTACCATTTGTTGTTATAGATGTCAGAGGTCCCATAGTTGAGTATGTTGCTAAATTCGTTGATAGACTACTAAATCTAAATGTCTCTATTGTAGTTGAGAGAACAGGAGGGCCTGCGCCACCTAGATCAGGTGTTAATGTACTTATATAAAATAGAGTATTGCTACCACTTGAGATCTGAGAAAATATATTATAGTTAGATTGATTATAGAAGGTGGTTGGTAAAGTATAATTAAAGGGCACATTTAGAATTGCGTTAGGACCATAGAAATATGAGGTTGTTGATGGTATAATATTTACCTTAGAATTTGTGAGAGGATATAGACTATATCTATGATTTGCGGCGTCAGCATTTGCTATAACAAGAGTATTATCTACGATAGTCGTTCCATAGACTGTACTTGGTATAGATGTATAGGTTGTAGGTGTCTGTAAATAAATATAATTTCCAGTTATAAAAAAACTACTAGGACTTGTATACGGTTGTATGCTTACTCTGCCTTGCACGCTTAGATTAAATGGGTTTGAGTCTGATCTCTGTATATTTACGTTAGTAACTAAAAGTGATGATAATAAATTTAGTGTACTTGCAGTTATACTGTAGAAATTTGTACTTCGTGATATAAATCCAGGAAAGGGTATCGGTTGTCCCTGACCATCTAAGTTTCGTATGTATCCAATAGGTGGTGTAAATATACTCGTACTATAATCTGGAATAATAGGTAGCATTTTAAAGTATGTTGTTGAATAAGATATATCAGTTAAGACTTGAAGTGATCTAGATTTAGTATCAAATAATTGATTGTTCACATAGTTCATATTATTATTAGCCTCTACATCGATATAGTTTCTAATATTTAAAGAATTTGGTGTAAATTGTGTTGAAGCATTAGAAAAGGATAAATTCACATCAACTAATGCAAGAGTTCCTTGAGTAATAAAATTTACTACATTTCGTGAAATCCCTGTAGAGACTAGAGTTAAAGTTGAATAATAATTTGATTGTTCAATAGGAAATATCTGGTTTAGATATTGATTAATACTAATAGTATAAGAAATTGTACTATATTCTGCTGCAGAACCGCTATTGTATAAAGAAGAAAGTCCTGGTATAGAATTTGCGACAGCCAGCGGTACAGCATATGAAAGATAGGAAGTTGAAATACGGTCGCTATAATTACTGTATGCGGCTCCGAATTGATTTGAAACAATAGATGACATGGATGAAACACTCGCTCCTGTAATATATAAGTCGGTTATACCATAGAGTGTACTATTATTTAATATAATCTGTGTAGATATACTTGATGCAGTATTAGAAATTATATTTAAATTATAATTAACATTGCAGCCCACTATTTCAGTAACCATAGATGAGAATGTACTAAATAGAGTTGTTTCAAGAGAAGATATAGTATAATAACCATTAATATTTGTAGATACATAAAGTACATCATACGCTGGTAGAAGCGTGTTTGTAAATGATGATACAATTGTACAGAGACCTGGAATTATATTATATTTAATTATCTGAATATTTGTTGAGAGTATGGATGATCTGAGTAGGGTTGACAAACTACAGAGTCCTGGTAAAAATAGAACCTTATTTAAAGTACTAATTGATGTAGAAAGACCTGTTGAGATTGTACGTAATATACTAGAATTTGCTGAACTTATAAATGGACCATAACTAGCGAGTATACTTGTAGATAAATATCTAAATGTAAGAGTGGATAAGGTAGATAGATCACTGCCTTTAACAATTGTAGAATAAGTAGATACATCATAGTATGTTGATAGATTCATATAACCAAATACAGTACTATTTGTAGAAGAATAGAGATAATTTAATGAAGATCCTGATTCGATTAAATTTGGTGCAGTACTAACAGTCTGTAATGCAGTACTATATGCATTGGCTATATATATGCTTGAATTATACCAAGCAGTTGATAAAGTACTTAGATTATAAACGTATGAACTTAATAAACTAAGTTCCTGGCCACTCTGTATATATTTATCTTTATTATTTATAAGAGTTGATAAAGAACTAAGACCAGGTCCGATATAACGACTAGGATTACCTACCCAATACCATGGAATCGGTACTGTTAAACCATAAGGACGTTCTACATAATAATAATTTCCTATATGAATAAGGCTGGAATAATGAGTTGAAAAAAAATTGGTTGAATAAAGGCTAAAATTTGTTGATAATATTCCATCTTTATCCAATTTTAAAATTGAACTAACTGTGCTATATCTTGATTTAGAAAGATTATTATTTATAGCAAGGGTTGAATATAAACTTGATATTGTACTTCCATCTAGTTTCGTTAATTGAATAAGGCTTGAGATACTTATACTTGAAAATGTATTAATTGTATCTATATTAAGAATAATAGAGGTTGATATAGTATTTACATTTTGTGTGACACTGTTAATAGGATTTAATAGGAGTTTTGGAGTAGAATATCCACGAAAATAATTATAGAATATAGTTGAAACAGGTTGATTAGTCCATAAATAAAATGTGCCTATGCTGCTTAGAACAGGGATGTATGCTTGAGAAGATGACAATAGAGGCCCTCTATTAAACAGAGTCTCTACTGTCAGACTATTTATTTCAAGACTAGTTTTGGACTGCTCCATCTAAGAGCTATAAACCTTTTAAATTCGCCTTTCTAACGTTGAAATTTGTTCTTCCATTTCTTCAATACGCCTTAGAAGATATTGAGTTGCACCAAACTCCAATTTGAAGATTTGATCTGTATCAAGAGAATGAAAATCGGCTAGGCCAAATTCATTCGTATAACGTACTGCATTAGGGAGAACTTGCTTTACTTCTTGAGCAATAAATCCATATTGTATATCAGATGAAACACCCGTTTTTGCCTGAAATTCGCCTGTAAAACTATAGGTACGAAGAGGTATATCAGATACAAGTTTCGCACATGATATTAGATCTGCGCTCATAATATCTGATTTTACACGTGCGTCGGAAGCCGTTATCCATGTAGAGCCAACGGGTTTTCTTGCATTTCCTACTGCAATATCTAAGGCATATTCAGGATACGTTGTATTAATACCAATATTTGCGATTGTGATACTTGATGTCACTTTACGAATCGTCAAGTCACCATCGTTAAAGTATATGGTTGATTGAATAATATTCATGCGTTTTCTAGAATTCATTATAACAGGAATATCTCCAGAATAAATATCAAAATTGGAGAGTTGTAGATTAGGTGTAGTATTAGATGCATAGGCTTGACCATAGATAATACCTGTTGTAGGACCAACATTGACTGTAGACCAATTTATAGCATCATAAGATATTAAATGTGTGGCGGTTGTATCTGTAAGATTACTAAGACCTGCAGCCTTCCATAAGTTACCATTCCATAGAATAGATGTAATAGATGAAACTGGAACACTTACGTAAGTCCAATTCACTCCATTATAACTATACATGATGTTGGAACTATTTGAATTGGTGCCACCGACTAAGAATTTATCTCCATTCCATACAACCTTGCTTGGTGTGCTTATTTGTGGACCGACTACATTTTGCCAATAGAATGGATTATAACTATATTTAATAGTTGTTGTACCCGTTCCAACTGCAACCCATACACGGCCATTGTTTGTAATTGAATTTGCCTGTATACTAAATACATTAGATGCTTGATTCCATAAACCATTTATAGGGTTAGTGTAAATTATATTATTTCCTGAATCTGAAGATCCCACTGCGACCCATGAATAACCATTCCATGAAATATCTAAAACTGAGTCAAGAAACTTTGAATTCGGTACAGCCGACCAGATTATTCCATTAGGACTTTCTAGTAAGTTCGCATCAACTGTTATATCTGCTGACCCCCCTGCAAGCCAATAAGATCCATTCCATTTTACACAGTTTATACCTGATAAAGTACCCCCCGCATTAGGAAATGTTGCATTTGACCAACTGCCAGTTGGATCGCTTGTATATCTTATAAATTTAGATTCTAAAGAATCTGTTCCAACCGTGACCCATAGCGATCCATTATATGCAATATCATTTGCTTGATTTATGAACTGTCCTAAAGAATTTGTAGTATAATTTGACTGTGCATTAGAGGATGTAAAAATTGTACTTAAATTAGTATTACTCCTGCCAACCATAATATGATTTATAGTTGGAGGTGGACTAGAGTCAAGACTGGCAGAACCAATCATGGCAAGCGTAACTTCCCGTGTGGTAGACTGATTAATTCCAAGAGATGAAACATAAATGGAACCTGATGCTGTAAAATTACTTGTAGTTATAATATTTGCAGTGAATGTAGAAAAGCTTGGAGAAAATAGATTTTGTTCAACAATTGAAGATACTGCTGTATATGAACTAATAAGCTGAAGTGTAGTTGAGACTGCCTTAGTAGTTGTTGAATTATAAGAATAAACTAGTAAAGTAAACTGACTACTTATATAAGAAGAAATCGTTATAATACCGGTTATAAGATTTGGTATATTTGTATTTATATAGGAAATAAATGTATTTACATCATTTTGTACAACTGCAACATTTGCAGCAGGGTTTAAGCTTTGATATATTCCATTGTCATAATTACTTAATGCAATTAAGAGTCCTGTTAATGTAGAATTACTTGCTGAGATCATTGTTGTAGACGTAAAAAGTCTAGTATATGAACTTGCATATAAATTTGTACTAGTAAAGAAAAACGTAGAAAGTGTACATATTCCAGGATCAGCACGTATAGATGATATATTATTAATAGCACTTGAAAAACTTGTAAGGACACTCTGTAGACTTGTACTAAGGGAGGAAAAGTTGGGTCCTATAGATGTTGATAAAGAAGAAAGTCCAGGTCCAGTATATATTTGAGTATAGGTAGATTGCATATATTGTTTTAATGTTGATACATTTGATCCTTCAACCGTCGATATAAATAATACAGTACTTACAGGTGCTACACTTCCAAAATTTGTACTGAGTGTTGAATATACATTTGGTAACATGCTTGAGAATGATGAAAGAGATGCAATATTATTATAGTTATATGAAAATGATGTAGAAAGAGTAGAAATAGATATTTTAACAAGTTCTTGTTGAATGATAATATATGGATATCCAATATTATTTGTTAAAAGTTGAATACTATTAATCTGCGTTTGAAGAATTGTAGAAAATGTACAGACTGTATTTCCAGATCCATATAATAGGACATTTTGACCAATATTATATAGAGTACTTGTAACAACTGTACTTAGTGTACATAGTCCAGGTGTACCTGTAATACTCTGTAATGATGTAAGATTAGTTGAGTTTGTGATACCTACAACTGTAGATAGAGAACAGATACCAGGAATTCCGCTATTGAGTGAATATTGAGTAGAAAGTTCATTTATTCTGATTCTAACACCAGTTGAAAGACTTGACATTCCTGGACCAATATTTAGAGATATCAAAGTGTTAAAATATGAACTAATAGATGATACGATAACTGTTGAAAGCGTGGATACACTTGCACCATTTGCAGTATTAATAATTGTAATTAAATTTTTATTAATATCGGCAATTGTACATATACTAGATGCTACACTTGTACTAATTGATCTATTGATATCATTTCTAAAGACTGGTATTGATTCTGCAAGACCATTAAAATATTGATTAATATAAGTTGAGAGAGTAGATACGCTAGGGCCTTGATTAAAGGTACTCTCTAATACAAGACCGAGGCTTGAAAAATTTGGAGAAAAACTACTTGAGATTGATGAAATTGCTGCACCTAGAGATCTTACAAGTCCCTGAAAATTAAAGGTCGCAATATTTTGAATTCTTATTGTATTTGTGGATTCTAAAATATTTGAGTAGGTCGGCCCGTATGTATTTTGATATACTACATCTCTAAAATTATTATTTGCTGCTTGAAGGCTTGAGACATTCCTTCCAACAGATGTAGAAACAGTACTAATAGAATTAAAAATAGACAGTTGAAGAGATGATAAGGCATCAATAGTTGATATTATTTCTGGAATAGTTGACTGTGTAAGATAGAGTTTTCCTGCACTTAACATTTGATCGGGTGTCAGATACTGCAATCGTTTTATTACAGTTCCATCGCCAGGTATGACAGGAATTGTATATGCATTTAACTGTAGAGTAGATTGCGACTTAATATACATAGTCTGAAAAGTCAGACTATCTAGATCAAGTGTTTTCTTGGACGACGCCATCTTCTAATACGATAAGATATGAAAATCCCACCCTTTAGCGCCGCGGTGAATAGAGTCATCATTTCTATCTCTAGGTGTAGATGCCTGGCCAAGGAGGACTATTACAGTTAGTAGCGATTGGAAAACAGGACAGTTTTCTAACCGGAAATCCACAGATGACCTGGTTTAAGATGGTCTATAGACGTTATACAAATTTTGCAATTGAGAGTCAACCGATGTATTTTGATGGAACTCCTGATTTTGGTAAACGTATTACATGCAACGTGCCACGTCGGGGAGATTTATTGAGTCAGGTGATTCTAGAAGTCACCTTACCGGCATTAACTCTAACTACGGGTGAACCTGTATCATATGCAAACTCCATTGGGCACGCCCTTATTCAGGAAATTACTCTTGAAATTGGTGAACAAGAGATTGATCGTCAAAATGGTGAGTGGATGGAGATCTGGTCAAATTATACGACACCAACGGAGAAACAGACTGGATTTTATAACATGATTGGAAAGGTGGATGGATATTCACCACCCACTCTCTTTGGTCCCGTAAAACTCTATATACCCTTGCGTTTCTGGTTCTGTAAAAACCCGGGTCTAGCCCTACCGCTTATTGCTCTTCAATATCACCCAATTCGTATTAATCTAACCTTGAGACCACTCAATCAACTCTTTTTTGCTCAGGGTCTAACGGGCCCGAATTGTACAACCCTAGAAACGAAGCCAGCCAGTATTACCGATCTCATGTTATGGGGTGATTATGTATATTTAGACGTGGATGAACGCCGTCGGTTTGTAAGTTCAACCCATGAGTATCTAATTGAACAGGTGCAGTATACGGCACCTATCCCAATTGCCCCCGGTGCTACTTCGGGATCTTTCCGCCTAGAATTTAACCACGCAGTCCGCGAACTCTTCTGGTATATTCAGCGAGATGATATGACAAGATATCATGAATATTTTAATTATAGTTCTCTAGGAACCTTCGAGATTGGAAATCGTCAAGATATTCTACTTGATGCAATTCTTCAACTAGACGGCTTTGATCGTTTCCAGAAAAGAGATGCAGGATATTTCAGACTTGTTCAACCGTGGCAGTATCATACAACAATTCCAGAGGAATTATTTGTCTACTCATATAGTTTTGCATTAAGACCTGAGGATGCGCAACCGAGTGGATCAATCAATGCAAGTCGTATGGACAATATTATTCTGCAAGTAAATACTAATACCGCTATTACGAATCCTCTTGGTACACTCCACGGACGTGTATATGGTATTAATCACAATGTACTTCGTATCGCAGACGGATTTGGGGGCGTACTCTTTACAATATAATAGGTAGAGGCTATGAAGCTAGATGTAAATATAACACAAGGTTCATATTGGAAGGGTGGGCAAATACCTTATTGGCTATATATGACACTTGTTATTTTTCCCCTTACTGGGCTACTCGGTGTAGATCACTTATTACTGAGAAGTCCTATCACGGCAATTCTAAAGGTTCTAAGTATAATACCGCTCTTTGGATTTTGGTATTTTTATGATATCTCACAGGTTCTTGGAGAGCGTGAATTAATTGAGAAGTTTGGAATTGGTCTGCCGTTCTATGGACCGATGGGAATTGGTGCCGGTATATTCACGGGTGCAGAGGGTACTCCTCTTTCACCTCCCGATATTGCTCGCCCATGGAGATTTATATTTTACGTATTGTCTACTCTATTATTTATTGTGTTTCCAATCAATAAGATTATTCTGGGTGACTATATTGCTGCTTTCTCACAAATTGTTATGTATATATTGTTCCCCCTAACCTTTGTTGCAATTGCATGGGGATTTTATGATACTTATAATATACTATTTAAGACACAAGATCTCTTTGAGAAGGGGTCTCCCCGTGTTCCTCCGGCGTCTTGGGTTATAGGGCCATATTTCAAACGTTCTGCACTAGGCCCCCTTCCAGATGAAGAAGTACCAAAATCATGGTTCGGTCGTCTATTTTCAGCTGCAGCAGAGGTACCAATTGCTGGATTAACAGTTGCTGCAGATGTTGTTAAGGCATCAGATGCTGTTAGTGTGGGTTTAGTGGGTGAAAGTGCAGATCAACTAAAGGGTGTAATAAGTAATACTACAGATCTTGCAGATGTTGCTGTAAAGGCTTCGGGTGAGGTCGTAGAAAAGGTTACGGCATTAGTTGGTAAACTTCCTGAGATTACTGAGAAGATGGGTGCAAAATTATCAGATCCAAATGTTCTTATGAAAACTGCAAGTAAACAGATGGGTGGCTCTATCTCATCCGATCCATCTCTTTCATCATCAGTGGTCTTATTTAGTGTGGGGATGCTAGCATTTGGAGGATACGTTTTATACAGCATGAGAAAAACCCTTGCTAAGACTACAGAAGATGATACCCCTCCTGACCCAAGATCAGTTCGAGGCCCTTCTAAAACCAGTTACACCTGATGGTAAGCCTGCTGCAAAGGCGGTGATCGTATATTTTACTGCGAGTTGGTGTGGCGCATGTAAATTACTAGACTTGGATACCTTGCAACAAAGATATAAAGATGTAATCTGGTATAAGTGTGATGTTGATCAGAATAAGTATACCTTGGGATATTGTGGTTTATCAAAGATTCCATCCTTTGTCTTTATTAAAGAGGGTAAGTTTCTAGGAAAATTTACAAGTTCAAATACAGACATTGTCAATGATATGATTCTGGAAAATTTTTAGATGTATAAATAGAATGGATGCCCAGGGCAAGCGCAGGGATTTAATGGACAATATTAAGAGTCGATTAAATTCAGGAGCCTATAATCGGACTCAACATTATAAGAAGAATGAGAAGGATCTGAAGGAGAAAGTGAAGTTCTTTGAGAAGAAGATTGCTACAGGTCAAATGCGTGATTATATGATGCCAAGATATGAACAGGCTCGCGTATTATTAGCCAAACTTCAGGGGAATGAGGTTGTGCCTCCCTTAGTCGCGCCCGCTAATGCGCCCGCTGAAACGCTTGCGTTAGCGCCCGCACCTGCGTTAGCGCCCGCACCTGCGTTAGCGCCCGCACCTGCGTTAGCGCCCGCACCTGCGTTAGCGCCCGCACTGGTACCAAAGAAAACACGCAAGCGTACGGCGAAGGTAGAGATTGTTGAGCCTTATACAAATAATGTAACAAAGTTAAGAATTAGAATTCCAAAGGCCCGCCGGCAAACTGCACGCGCTAGTACAAAGAAACCAAATGTGGTCTACGAAGGTGAACCAGGATTTAATCCACCTGCTGCAAATCAACCACCCAAGTCTATGCGTCGTGGATATTATACTCCTAATGGAACCTTTGTAAATCAGGGATCTGCACGCGCACCCACCCTTCTACCCACACCTCAAGGTTCACGTAAGAAACTATCTATGAGTAATAGTAATTGGGACCATTTTAATGAGGCGTCAAATCAGTTCCTACCACTTCCTGAACTCTATGATCCCTTTACAGGGCGTAAATATAATCCCGATGAGAACCCTCGTATTGAGATTGAGCGTGCATACTTCATGTTAGAGGATATCATTGAAAAAGCAAAACAAAGAGCGAAAAATATGAAGGCTGCGACTAGAAGAAAATCGGGCCTTTAACTAAGATGATCTACGACACCTGTATTATAGGTGCCGGTATTGCTGGACTTTTCTGTGCAAGAGAACTTATACGGAAGAATCCAAAATCTAAGATTTGTATACTAGAAAAGTATGATACAATTGGTGGGCGAACCTATACATTTAAGGATACGGTAAATGGAATACCAATTCAGTGGGAGGCTGGAGCAGGTCGTATTCATGAATCTCACCACCAAACACGTGCACTTTTAAAGGAATATGGCTTGGAAACAATTCCAATACAAGAGGGTATAGAGTGGAGAACACAAGATGGATCTGAACCTATTGAGTTTGGTCAGTATATAGAGAATTTTTCAGCGTTGAATAATCTTTCTCAGACTACGCTTCGTACTTATACGCTGAAGGACCTTCTTAACTCAACTCTGGGTCGCTCAAAAACTCAGACAATGTTAAATCGCTACGAATACAATTCAGAACTTGATACTCTAAGAGCAGATAAGTGTCTTGAAGTACTCTCACATGAACTGGGAAGTCAATCAGGATTTTCTGTTGTAAAGGATGGGTTTTCAGCCCTCGTAGGTGCAATGAAGCGAGAGATTCAAAAGGCTGGTGTAAAAATTCTCAGGGCGCATGAGGTTACAAATATCCAAGATGATTATACAATCCAGGTAAAAGGTAAACCTGATATGAAGGCCTCCCGCATTTTTGTAGCAATACCTCGCGACTCCTTAGCAAAGCTTCTATGTTTCAAATCGTTACCAATTGTACATCAAGTTAAGATGCGACCCTTGGTTCGAATCTATGCAGTCTTTCCTACTATTAAGGGCAAGGCGTGGTTTCATGGTATCAAAAAATTCGTCTGCGATGCACCTGTAAGATTTGTAATTCCTATGGATCCCACCAAAGGAACTATTATGATTTCATATACGGATGGAGAAGATGCTGAGTACTGGATGGATCGTCAAAAGAAATCAGGTGAAGCCGCGGTGATGAAAGAGATCATGCAACAGATCCGGCAACTCTTTCCTAATAAAGCAATTCATGATCCTATCTACACAAAAATTCATGCCTGGGAAGATGGGTGTTCTTACTGGCTTCCAGGAGACTATGATTTTAATAAGGTGTCTAAGGCATCAGTAAGACCCTTTCCAGAATCAATGCGAAATCTCTACATGTGTAATGAATCGTGGGCGTATAATCAATGCTGGGTAGAATGCGCAATTGATCAGGCCCGTCACGCTCTCAATGCTGCAGACGCTAATTGATCCACTTGATGATTAAATATCCATGGAAACTCATGTTGCCTTGCATCCTGGGTATGCGCCTTGAGCCATCTGTAATGAATGTTCTGACCTATTTCCAAGGTTTCATTTACGAGAGGTTGAATCAGATCTAGATGTTGAATGGGACCACCCTGTTTCTTCCAACCATTCCGTTTCCACTTGGGTCCCCAGACAGAAGCACAATTGATGGAATACTGACTATCCGACCAAAGTGTAACTCTTCCACTGAACTTCTTAGCAGCTCGTAGGCCATTGAGAAGTCCAGTTAACTCGGCGCGTTGATTCGTTTGCATCTCTCCTCTGGGTATGGCACCAGAATCTGTATAGAGAACTCTATAGGGTGCATCCGATACGACTACGAGGCCCCATGCGGCCGATGCATTCCGTTTTCCATTGTTTGTACATGCACCATCTGTAAATACATGATGCGATTCTCCTGTTTCTTTTACGGGCTCAGGTAGATGAACGAATACATTGGTCTGCTCCTCTTTCACATCTTCCTCGTTGGACCCTTTTTGATATATGTAGGCGTCCAGCGGGCCGGTTCTCCGGAACTTCTGTTTCAAGGATTGATTGGATTGTCTATCGGTATCGCTTTGTATCATTCCTATAAGTGGTATATTAATTGGAGAGCAGGAAGTTCATTTTTATGGGTGAATGTATTCCATATACTCGTGATTGCACCTCTATTACTGTATATCGGTGTAAAACAAAAAGACACACCTCAGGTAGCCTTTGATACAACTGTTATGTTAGGCTTTGCCGCATTCGGTTATAATCTATATAAGTTAGTTCTTATGACGAACACTGTATCAGGAGGGGTCAAATAATTGCTAACTTTGCTTTCAGAATGGGATCGGTTGTCTCCTTGGCATGCTCCATGACATGATATAGAATAGCGGGGTATGAATTATAATCATGTTTACAAGAACCACATGTATGAATCTTTGAATCCTTTTTCTTCTCGATCCAGGGATTGAGAAACTCGCGCAGATGATTGCGTGCAATATGAACACGACAATGCTCCTTCTTATGGAATTTCTCAGTGCAGGGATTAAAAGGACATTGAATACCTGGTTCGACAATCTTGACAGAATGACGTAACTTTACATGATCATCTAGTGCATATTTTTGATAGAAGCGCTTATCACAATGAGGGCATGCGTTTGCCATCTTACCCTCATGCTTCTGAAGATGGTAATGCATAGTATTTTGTTTCTCTTTTACCTCACTACAAATACCACAGACATAATGGCCGTTCTCATTTTTTTGATAACTAAAGACCATTGTGTACTCACCTGAAAAAGTGTTTAGTGTTCAATTTTTTCACCTAAAATGCTTAAGGCAACTATAGAATATATAGTCTAGGATGGAGGTTGCGAAAGTTTTTCTATATGAATATCTAAATGCTCACCCAGAGGATCATGAGAAAATTTCAGAATTTTTAAATAAAATGCGCGATACAGTGGATATGACAACGATTCTTGAAGAGTATACACCACCTATAGAATCCGATCCAGCAGACTCATGTAGACTCTGTAAGAAGACATGGGACTCTACACCAAATGCAGTAAAGACTACATTCTTATGTGGTCATACATATCATACATCATGTAATATGGTACGTAATTATGATGAGGGTGCGAATACATGTATAGTTGAAGGTTGTAATATAGATGAATGGAGAGTGGTTCGGAACCTTAGACAGAATAGAACTGATATAGATGTAAGAGATCAACTTGTAAAAAATCTAATGGATCGTGCTGATTTTATGAGAGATCTGCGAGGATTTAAGAAGTCTATTAGTCAGGTTAGAGTAATTAGGAATGCATATAATAAATTTACCAAGAAATCTCGTGCTGAATTGATACATATGCATATTCATGATATAAGAGCAATTCAGAATAGTCTAAATATACATTATAGAGGTCTGTCTCAATCTCCTCAAGCAAAAAAACTCAATTCATCTATAAGAGTATATCGCAGATTTGCACGAGATATATTTACACGGTATCATGTAAGTTTACGAGATCTAATTGATAAGAGAGTGATTAAAATGGACTGGCACTTACGTTCTGTTCTAGAAAGACATCGTGCATATAAATCTATGTGGCGTTCATCTATAAGAATATGTCCAGGTGTAAAACGTTGGAAGGACACGCATGAAGACGTAGAACCGACTAATGAACTAGTAACGACATAAAGATTTAGATATATCTATATGTAGATGAGTGCTGTCTATAAGATTTTTGAGATTCCTCTGCGGTCAATTAGTTATCTGTTTGAGTCACTACAGTCTACCCCTGCTAAGAAGCCTACGGTTGAACTGTATGATGATCTTGAGTCACCACAGACACAGGTCAGTGTAGAACCAATTGATGCTATGAAGATGAATGTCTATAATATGAGGCCGCGGAAGCCGATTACATATAAGGTCTAAACATGTCCTACATATGGATGAAGAGATGAGTGTGACAATTCTTACACTAGCGATTGGCGTTGATTACCGTAAATCGCTAGCGAAAGCACTTGAATCAAAGCGTACCTATGCTAAGAAACATGGATATACCTATATTGAGGCTGGACAGGAATGGTGGGATCGTCGCAGGCCCGTTGCATGGTCAAAGGTCCCTTTTATTATTAAGACCTTGAGCACGCTTCCAGAAGGTGCAGTCGTATGGCAAAGCGATGCAGATGTTTTAATTACAAATATGGATCTGAAGATTGAGGACCATGTTCTACCCTTATTACCTGAAGGCAAAGATATGCTACTTATCTATGATGCGTGTCATCATTTGAATAGCGGAAATATTTTAATGAGGAACACTGCATGGTGTAGAGATTACTGGAAGCGTGTAAATGAACGCGAGGACTGCACCTATCATATTTGGTGGGAGAATATGGCGATGATTAAATTGATCGAAGAAAATCAGGGAGATAAAAATCGTATTCATATAACAAACCAGCATAAGCGATTTAATGCATATATAATGGGTGTAGAAGGTGAAGATCTTTGGACCCCCGGCGATTTCTTGGTACATTTTGCGGGTGTCTATAAGCCTGAAAAGATGGCAGAATTAATTGAGAAAATAGCTCTAGGTGAAACACCTAGATTAAATATAAAGAATCATTAGATATGGCGGCTGCTCCAGTTCCTCCATTTGTAAATAATGAAATAATTTTAACAGTTGCAGAAGCCGTCTTACCTGATCCTAATCCATATACTCCATCATTATCGGGTGGTCATGCTGGAACAATATCACGGATAACTGTTTTAACAGGTCACATAACAACACATATACAAGTAGCATGTATAGCTGTTGTTCAAGATCAATTTGATGAATTGACTGATTTTTTAAAAATTCAGGGCTTATTAAGAGAGGTTGTAGGAGGAAGATATTCTCATATATATTGTCCATTTATTTGGAGAGTTCTTACATTAGGTGGTACGGTAGTTCCACCTTCTTGGTTAACCTATGGGCCTAGATCTGCTGGATTATTTGAAAATATAGTTACAACACCTAGAAACCCTGCTGGTGAAAATGCTATTATTTTTCCAAATCGTTATGGAACGGATCTTAGTGATCCAACGGTATACTCAGACCCTGCATGGGATGAGGCATGTCTAGAAGCAAGTCAAATTCCAGATGCAGTAAATCGTATATATGCACTAGTTACAGGTACTGCCGCCGAGGCGGGCATCTTGAAGCGCCGCGCTGGGATGGCCGCCCGCTCTCGCAGGACGGCCGCACAGTTCCTGCGCCGCGCCGCCGCACACTTTCGCGACGCGGCAGCCACCGCCGCCACCGCCGCTGCGCGCCTCGCCGCAGCCGAGGCCGCCGCCGCCGCCGACGCCGCCGCCGTCGCCGCCGACGAGCTCGCCGCCGCCGAAGGCGACGAGGTGCCTGAGAATAATTTTCATAATTTAGGAGGAGGTGCAAGACATAGATATAAAACACGTAGAATAAAAAGAAGAAAGTCACGTCTATTATCTCGTCGTCGTTAATCATCCTCAATCTTCATAGCCAACTCCTGCCGACCTCTACGTTGCTCAATCTCAATTTCTTCAACACGTTTGAATCCGTATTGACGAAAGCGCTCCTTATAAGCGCGATCACCATTTAATCTCCGAATTGCATCAGCCCATGCATCTTCATCTTCACGTTCACACATAATACCGGCACCTCCAACACATTCAACTAAGCCTGCTGCTTCACTATGAATAACTACAACACCTGATGCCATTGCTTCTACTGCTGTACGACCCCATGTCTCGTGTTTAGAAGGCATGATTAGAATACCAATTTTCTTAAAGACTGGAACTATATCTTTTTGATTATCCATATATGTTAAATTAGCAGGAGGATTCTCATGGATAATTTGATCTGCATATCCACCCTTTACACCTATAAATTGTACATTACTCATGTTATGAGCAAGTGTTTTCAATAATTCACCCCCCTTATTTTTACTACAATTAATTAAACAGACTACAGAATTCTGCACAGTATATTCACGTAAAGCCTTAAATTTATTAATATCAACACATGGAATCATTCTCATATTATCATGTAGAGTTGGAAGTGTATCCTGTGTCATATGACTGTTATAAACAACCTTTATAGGAAAGGATACTCTTTGCTGAAGAAGCCAGTCATAACTATTGACTAGGTGTATGAAAAGATAGACTGGCTTTGTTCTTTGTTGAACAATATCAAGATTACTTACTTCACCTCCCATCTGAAAGAATACATAGTCAGCATTCATAATAGTCCTTACACAAAACTGATCATTTGTACTATATTTATATATACGAAATCCATCGTATTCATACACCTTATAGTTCTTGACAAAAATCGTAATTTTGTGACCTCTTTTACGAAGATACTTTAGTGTTTCATAACCAGATAATTCAGATCCTGCAAAGGTTACTGGTAAAAAGGAATCACTTAGAAAGACGATACTCTTAGGATTGGTTGTCTGTACTGTTTCTTCTTTGTACAAGGTTTGCTGTATAATAGGTTTAGGATATTCTCGAACTTTTAATTCTTTAAAAAGTGGACTTATAATAATACATAGAACTCCAACTACAAACAGTCCGAGTAATTCCCTCGACATTCTACACTCTAGCGAATATCTTTTTTATCATCTATTAATATAATGGCTGCAACGCGTAAAGTTCACAGTGTAGGATCCAAGGCTCAGGTATGGCACGGGAGTGCGAAGCATACCTCCGGAGGTCTAACCCGTAAGGACTTGATGAAGACGAAGAAGGGTCGTATTGTAAGTCGCAGAAAGCATACGATCGGTCTTCGTCGTATCAAGACCTTGCACAAGCAGGGGTACAAACCTAAGAAGGGCACATTTAAGCTATTCCGTAAGTAAATTAAGGTCCAGCCAGCCGCTCTGTAACGGTTCGTAAGATCATTCGCAAATCAGATAGATGTAGTCGTAGGGCTGCATTATTTTCTGGATAAAACCACGTCGCATTATATGACGGTACAGACCCTGGGGTCGCTAAACCTGAAGTGGAAAAGCGTGAATCGGTCAACGAAAGACAGAGACTAGCACCTGCTCCTCGGAGATCTCTATAGACGCTCCGAAGATCAAGAGTCTGAATAAACTGTTGGGCGGGTACTGGCAGAATAGAAGAAAGTTTCGTAAACTGTGACTCTGTTATGCTATCGAGTCTTGGAAAGAAAATAGAATTTGGCATTGTCGTTACGGGCTGAATTGTTTGACTATCATCGGCGGGCATATCTCGTAGACAGATACATGTAGGTGTCTGATTCTGAATTGTTAGACACTTCTGCCAAAATGCTGCAGGTGCAACTGTCTTCGGAGTTGTTACAATTAGTATAGGCTTCTTGAGATGCTGCAGAATAGATAGTATCAGACTCCAGTCAGTGGGTGTATCAGGAGTAAAGGTCATATCCCATGGGTATGCTAAAAGCCATGCCTTTGAATCATTCCGTGTCATCAATAATATATGTGTTTGAAATGCAGGTGTCGTAGATAGAATCTGATCCTGGAACCCATTTGGAAGAGCACAAAAATCTTGAGAGGGAAGTACCCAATGAGAAAGTTTCCCCCGAAGGCTTCCATCAAAGGCCTCCAGTGAGATAGAACTCATATCTATGTTAGAGTGTTGGCATTAAGAATTCAAAAAGACGCACCTAGATTAGATGAATGAACTAGTAAAAATACTCTTGCTTGCCGTTGGACTTGTTATATTAGATTTGCCGTGGCTCATTATTCAGGGACCTTGGGTGCAGGATATTATATTGAACATTCAGGCGAACCGGTCTATGAGTCCACGCCTGTGGGGTGGCATTCCGGTATATCTGGCACTGGGATATCTTGTTACACAGTTACACAGTGCGCCTCGCGCCTTTTTAGCAGGCGTTTGTACATATGCAGTATACGACTTTACACAAATTGTTACCTTTGATAAGTATCCTATAGCCTTCGCAGTTGCAGATTCACTTTGGGGGGGTGTTCTCATGGCCCTTACCTGGTGGATTGGATCCAAGGTTGGACTTACAGTTTCAGATTAACGGCAATCATGATCATATGTACATGAAGAGCACAGTGGGCGATATACACTTCCTACAAGATCTGCTTCACATTTTGGACATAGACCTTGTGCGATACGCGTTGATTCAATGTAATGTGTACGACACAGGGGCATATAAGATTCAATTCCTCCAACATGAACTGTATCAGTTGATGTAGTGGAACTATAACTAAAGAGTGCGGGCGTTCCATCTGCACAAAGTTTACAGAGAGAGGTGAGTTTTGTTAGACGATCTGCAAGAGGTATAAGTTGTAGAATTTCACCGAAAGGCTTTCTGAAACGATCTCCATCAAGGCCTGCTACAACAACGTCTTTCTTGTCTATTTCTACCGCCTCAATAACAAACCTATACAGGTCTGGAAAGAATTGCCCTTCTTCAATAATAATTAGTTTCGCAGCTGTATATTCTTGGCTATCCCGATGATAAAGAAGCGAGTCTGTAATACATGCAGACACCTTATCACCATCATGTGTATACATGTAGTTATCGGTTCCCTGGCGATTGTCTAACTTCGGCTTATATGCCATGCACTGAATGCCAAGCGCCTTATGACGTCTAAGAATGGCTTGTAGAGCACTCGTTTTGCCAGCAAACATCGGACCAAGAATCAGTTCCAGACTCATGTGTAAACTTTATACATGTACACATGGGGCTCAAATTTTACACGGTCTAAATCTCTTAATCTGTTTATTTATAGATGATTACAATTGTCAGTACCTGGGTGAATCATCCAGAAGTTCTCTTAATTCACAGGGCTATGTGGACCAAGGCCTTTTCTGGCGAGCCTGTAACTTATATTGTATATATTGATGCAAAGGAATATCCAGACCCTTCTAACTTTGGAGATGTAACTATGAAACAACAGTTAATTCAAGTATGTGTAGAGAATTCAATTGAATATATCATTGTACCACAGGAGTATCATCTACAGCGCGGAAAGGTGTTTTCACTCTGCACAGTTCAATCTGACATAACTCCTTCTGCAAGTGATGCGCTAGTCTGCCAATATATGTGGAATCAGCAAGTCCTAGAAAAGGGTGTAAACAAATTTTTGATTGTTCAAACAGATCTCTTTCCTTATAGAACCTTTACCTGGGATTCTATAACGAGAGGTGCTGAATTCTGTTATAGACCGCAGCAGCGTACAGATGGTATAACCTTACATTATGCGTGGAATGGTCTATGTTTTTTTGATATGCGGCGGTGGCCAGATGCTAAGAAGCAAATAGTGAATTTTGATTATGGATTTCATAAGGGTGTCTTCGCCGATGCTGGTGCGGGCACGTGTTATATTTTAGACCATTTAGATCCCGAGCAGAAGTTTGAATTTGAAGAGTTAAATAGTAACCGATGGTCTTCGAAGGATGCACCTATCAATTTACCGGATTGGATTACAGAACATATAAATACTGATGTAAG
>Ga0214921_10003727_pt1 | contig 23041 bp, 20 predicted proteins | sample LL1505_MetaG_FD_177992 | JGI IMG/M metagenome (GOLD analysis project Ga0214921, IMG submission 177992) | Freshwater microbial communities from Lake Lanier, Atlanta, Georgia, United States - LL-1505 | ecosystem: Environmental > Aquatic > Freshwater > Lake | place: USA: Georgia | collected... | reverse complement strand
TGTCTGAGAATATATCGTTGAACTCCCTAAATAGTATGCCATCTTCTTTGAAGCACATATCTCTAATATTCTCGTCCGCTAGCTGATGAGAATTTACTTCCTCCAAATACCGCGGCACTCCGCCCATTACCGAGAGTATCTTGCATCTTTCATAGACAGAATCACAAAATCTTATTTTATCTAAAAATTCTGCTGATTCCTCAATAGAAAGCTCTTTGAGATCTAGAACCTTGGAAAACCGACCTACAAATCCTGTGTGCCCCAGTATATTTTTTTGAATCCATGAAGATACTGAGCCGCATATAATAAGGATTAGTTCGGGATTTTTCTTGAACTCCAGATCCCATGCATTTTTAAGTTTCCCTACAAAGGTCTTGTCCCTCCCACCCATCCAAGATATTTCATCGAAAAGTATAACTATTTTACCGTTTCTGGTTGCTTTGGCTAGAGATGACAATAAGTCATCCCAGTCACCAACCTTTAGTGGCGGTAAATCTAAGTTTGCAGATAGTTGCTTAGCAAACGCTTCTCTTTGCATCAAGGAGGTCTCTGTATCTGAGGGCGCAAGGCCAGTAAATGATAAAAACTTAGCGCCCTTATACTGAGACGCAAACTCCTCAGCTAGCCTACTCTTGCCTATCCTTCTTCGTCCGCATATAGCGACCAAACTCGAGGTCTTTTTATAAGTCAAATTATGTAGACTCCGTAACTCCTCTTTTCTTCCAATAAATGGCAGGTCTTTCATGCAATCCTCATGTTTTAAAGCTTATATCATCCTAATCTAACTTTTGTGCCATCTTTTTACAAGTAATATTTTGGCATGAAAATTATAAACATGATTTTCATGCCATGTTTTATAGGTAATTTTACTATGCCTCCAACTTTTTACGAAGAAAAACTACCGCAGATCGCATAGGTTGCTTCGCTCGCGCGCTAAAGTATGATAGAATAAGGCGGTGAAATTAGAGTAATCGCGGAACTTTTGCGAAAAGCATTGAACGCCAAGCATCGCATGATAGGAGCCCTAATCCTGCTTATAGTATGTTGGTAGGAAAGATACATCATCGTAACCTATAAAATGTTTAAGCTTATTACTTCCCTAGCACTGGCAATTTATTTGCCTCATATTGCTTCAATTCCTGCGAAGCCTTTTTCTGCTCCATATCAATTTCTTGTTTAACGCCTTTTATTTGATCGCTATTAGTATTTTTTAAAGCATCTATCTTGCCTTTTGTATTATTTTGTACCAATGCTGCTTGGTTTTGCGTGTTGAAGCCCTGAGATGCTGCATGTTGTTTAATGTCTGTATCTGGATTATGATTAATCTTATCGCTATGAGCGGTGCTAAAGTCTTCTAGCTTTCTCTGCGACTCTTCGTGCGAGGTATATTGCTTTGCATGCTCTATGACTCCTGCAGCATGAGAGCTTGACATAAATTCACCAACCATGCCATGGTATGCTCCAGTAGCTCTACTATCACCACTTTCGATCCATTTATGAGCCTCTTGCCCTGAGATACCATATTCTCTTGATATATTATCTTGAAGTTGCTGATAGTTCTCACGATCCATCGACATATCAGCCGACTCTATTCTACTGAGAGTTTCGCTATATTGATGAGCTTTTTCTGATCGGGCGCTGATTGATACCTCCAGAGATTTTTGTTTTTCGTAAGACTTCTTTATATCATCAGCGTAGCTTGTATCTAGGTTACTCGATGTAGCAAATTGTTCGGAAGAGGAGCCGCGAATAATATCATCATATTTGATTTGGTGACTGTTATCAATTTTACTACCCGTATCCTCTGTGGTATGTTGAGCATTATAATTTTTTGCGCTGACATCTCCTGAAACCTTAGCTCCAACTCCAAATAATGTGCCGCCCGCACTCGCGCTAACAGTAGTAGATGCAGCTTGCTCGTAGTTATAACCATTCTGTGCAGCCACTCCTTTTGTATAGCTCACAGCTTGCTGCACGGCCTGTCCTTGTTCGCCCATTTTGCTATAGTCAAAGGTTTCACCAGCGGATTCGCGTTTGGCGATTTGAGCTATGTAGCTTGCGGCTTTACTTTGCGTATCCCTCTCTGCAACGGAGTATGACCTTTGGTCGCTTTCGAGTAACGACTGGTTGACAGCTGCGGCATTGGCTACTTGCACGCCAGCATTCTCTCTGAAGTTAACCTTGACTGCTCCTCCTGAGGTTGTCATGCCCATACCACTTTGCATTAGCATAGTACCATCAGCAAGTACTTTCTCTTGAGATCCATCCATATGCTGGAAGCTGCTAGCGCCTTGGGCGTAGCTGCTGTTTAGGTCGGTCTTAAAGCCTGATTGCATAGCTCTTTGCATATTACCCATTGATATGTTGTCTAGGCTACGGTTTCCAGTCGTTACTTCATGGGCGACGCTAGTAGCGGCGGACTGGCTAGCTCCAGTGATGGTGCCAGCTATATTAATGAAGCCCCCTACCCCGCCTTGTATTATGCCAAAGGCAAGGAATGGGACTGTTATTTGAAGACCTGAGGCGACTGCAACTATTTTATCGGTAAAATCACCGACTTTGCTTGCGGTGCTAAAGCTTATTACGTTACCCGAGATAGCGCTAAGTGATAATGTGCTATAGGTGTCTATAAACATATTGAGAACGCTGTTGAGTGCTGGCCATAGCTGAAGCGAGGCTACTATGCTCAAAAAACTCATATATTTAGCCATGCCACCCGATAAGAGCATTAAAGGGATAAGGAAGATGAAGCTTGCATAGAAGATTCCCTTCATAACAGTTAGCAGCATTGGAAGGTAAATGGTAGAGAGGTCGCCCGATAGTCTCCAGCTTGATTCTTGAGTTGCGCTTGCTCTTGCAAAGCCATAATCATCGCTGAAATTATGCATGGCGTTGATCATCATCTGTTGCCTCATTAGAGTTTCAGCTGACAGATTAGCTCCTATATTTGCCCTAAAGGCATTTTGAATATTGGCGCTTAAAAATCTGCTTGCTCTTGGATCTAATTCGCTTTCTTTTGCTTCAACTCCATGAACGGCAGCTCCATTACTTGAGTGAGGAGCAAAGACCTCTGAAGAATTGGCTGATGCAAACTCACTTGCCCTGTATCTGGATAATAAGCCGCTTGTCTCAAGCTTGAATGCTTCTTCAATAACAGGCCTAGCTTCAGCGCAGGTCATGAGGCTTCTATCATTGTGAGATCTTATTGCTACTTGTCTTATGTGACTTAGTTTTGTCTTGACTAGCTCCCATATATCTGGGCTAGTGAGTAAGTCTTGGGGGGTGTATTTTATGCCCATCATAGCTTCGCGGATAACACAGCGCCTTAAAAAATTATCCATATTTTCGATAAATTCAGGATTGCTAATTCGCCAATTTCGTGATTCTTGAATGAGCCTTGCGCCAAAGACCATGCCATAGTCTCGGTAATTTGCCGAAATAGAGTTCTGAACTTGGAATGCTTGCTCAAAGCCACCAGTTAAAAGATCCCCGAAGTTTTCAAGGATACCAACTGGAACAGCAAAGCCGTATGGTAAGTTATCTACTTTTATCCTTTGTTTTGTGACATGGTCTTGGATCATCATTGAAGTTTTGGGAATCAAGCATGCATTTACTATCATCATCATTCCAAAGACTTTGCCTAAATACTGCTTATGCTGACCACTAGACCCGCTATAGGCCATCATAAGACCGTAATATGCAGCGCTAAGCAGGCAAATCATTTTAATGAGAGAGCCTGCAAATGCTCCACCAGTTAGCATCGCTATACCGTTTAGTACATAGTACATGGCGTCTATATGTCCGTAGGTATGTATAGTGAGTTCCATAGTTTTACTTCCTTATTTTGTTTCCCTCGGACGTAACGCAGTGAAGATCCGAGGGTCTTGTGAGACCTTCGGAGGCCTGCGCCCGAAGGAAACGTTAGCGGCTATTCTGCGTCATGAACCTATTAAAGCCATATTCGAAAACCTTTTCCTGTTGCTCGAGTCTTTCCTTGACTTGCATGGTAATCTGCAATCTCTGGAATGCTCCGTGTTTAGCGTCTCTAAGATATGCCTTAACCTGATCGGCATCACTTTCGAAATCCCTGATAACAACAGAGTCAAGTTGCGCATACTCCATGGTCTTTACTGCCGCCTGCGCTTTTGTGACCATCATGTCTAGGAAGTTTGTTATAACGTCATAGCAAATGACCTCTATGACTTCAGGGAGCCTCACCGTTAGATCCTCGGTTCTAGCTTTGCTTATGAGCTCGTTTTCAATAAGGTTGATCAGTGGTATTGAGGAGAAGGCAACAAGCCCCGCCTCTTCGTCGGTTAGTCCTTGCCCCATTCCTTGGTGGCCTTGCGAGGCGCCTTCAGCGATTTTGGTCTCAAGGCTTTTGATGATGCGTCTTACATTCCCATATAGGGTCTCATTTTGAGATAGAGAGATTTCTCTTTCTTCTGGCTTCAGGCATTTGTTCTCATCATCACAAGAATAGAGCTTGAGCTTTGAGCCCCCTTCCCCAGAAGATTGATCAATGCCTATGTACTTTTCAAGGAGTTGCTCTTTTAGCACAAGCGATGGTTTGTTCGTGAATTGGTATCTACCATCTACCTTCTTACCTATGATCGTACCACTAACGCTCATGATTAGTTCTTTAAAGCCCCTGTCCTGCCCTCCACCTTTTCCTATAGACTTCCAAACTAAGTTGAACTCGTTGCCAAGAAGAGATATGAGTTCATCTTCCTCTCCACTAGCGCCATACCTATCTGGATTGCTTTTGCACTTCTCAGAAGTTTCGTACATGTCCTTTGATTGTCCAGCGGCGTTACTCTGCATCATGCATTTTTGAGTATTACCAGCTCCTAGTCTTGCAAAGGCTCCCTGAGCTATTGCCTGCCCCGCGGAGCATTGATCTAGCATCAAGCCGTTTATGTCCCTGGCTATTGCCTCTAAATCAGACATGATATTCTCGCATTGAGGACATGCTGTTTTGATTAGCATCTTTACCGCGTAACTCCCAGAAGCCTTTGCCATAGCTTTGAAAAACTTCGTCATTTCAGCCGAACTAACATAAGAGAGGCCACCGAATCTAAAATCTGCAGATCCTGTGCAAGCATCAAAGGCAAACTTTGGAGTTTGAACAAGAAGCGGTTGCAGAGTCTTCGGGCGAGGGCCACGAATCAATATCGAGCCTCCTGTCATATAGCCGCCTTGCTGATCTTTGACTATAGCCCCTTTAGTAAGGTTACTCATAGACCCGTCTGGAGTAGCATATTTGACTAATTCGTCTATGCCCGCAAATGAAGTATGTGGCAAGGATATGGACAGCATTACTAGAGTTAGAACACTTACCATTCTCATTCCCAAACTCATTTTTGTCATTCCCGAGCTCATTTTTGTCATTCCCGAGCTCATTTTTGTCATTCCCGAGCTCATTTTTGTCATTCCCGAGCTCATTTTTGTCATTCCCGCGAAGGCGGGAATCCAGACGCTTTTTATTTTCATTTTCTTCTCCTAATATTTTTGCTCACTTGTTGCTCTTGCGCCTTCTGCTCTTGCGCCTTCTGCGCTAGATGCTTAGTAGCTCTTATGCTATAATCCTCGAGCTCGCTAATTGATGCATAACCTCTTATAAGCTCAAAGGCAGTTTGACCGTCTTTGCTTACTGCTACTAAGGTTGGCGCCGCATCTATTCCAAGGTCTCTGACTAGGCTCGGCATAGAGACTGCGCGAAAGAACTCAGATTGTGCGCCATCCATGGTTATTGCCTCAACTTTAAAACCATAAGTCTGGCCAAATGTTTTAAGCACTGGCTCAAATGCTTTGCAATATTTGCAGCTACCTTTGAAGAAGAGCACCAAATCAAAGCCTTTGGCTAATTCGGTGATTAGAACTCCATCGTTTGTTCTATCAACTTCGCGTTTGAGTTTGACCGCGTGGACATTGATTGGATCCTTTATAAGATCTTGGTGCTGAGGGTATAGAAAATTTGCCATATCCCAGGATTCTTGCAATTTTGTAGCTGACTGCCACATCAAGGCTTCCTTGTCTTTGTAGGCCTTGACGTTTTCTGGACTAGGGCGAGCTAACATTACATATTTTGCATCCTCTAGTTCTTTTGCAAACTGCTCTATCTCTGCTTTAGCGGCTTCTGGTGTTATTGCTTTCTCTTGTGCATTTTGAGTTTCATTTTTTTGTTGTATATTTTGCTCTTTGGTTTTTTCTTCAAACCATAACCACCCACGATAACGCTGGTTAAAGAAGCTACTGCCCTCTATTGCATGAGCTTGCATTGGGATTATTGATACAATAATCCCAAGTGCAAGTAGCCTAGTCTCTTTACTCATATTCCGCATCATTCCCCATTACTCTTTCTTTTGCTGGATTCACTCCGCCTTTTCTTTGCTGTGAAAGTGGGGCTGCTTTATCGACTTCTTTGATGTTAGACAATGAGTCCTTTGCCCTTGACTCTACGTCCCCTATATTTGGGATCTTCATTTGCTTGGTAATCTCGAGTACGAATTCTGAGAAATCCATCTTTGTAAAATCAAGCCTCATGAGTTCATCGATGGTTAGGCCTCTGCAGTCTGTATTGCCACCAGAGCCAAAGTTCATGCCCAGTTGTTTCCGCCCCTCGACTTGCAGCACTTTGTTGAGCATATTGTCCCAGCAGCAATAGTGGTGCTTGACTGGTTTGGCGCTGATCCCGCCTTTGCCTGATTTACCTACATAAACGCATCTCTTGCGCTTTCTATATTCTGCTAATTGTTGTTCGCTTTTAGAGCAGTGTGCTCCTAAGTTATGACCCCATCCACTTCCTTCTCCTAGCTTGCAGCAGCTTGAATATTCGGTTGCTTTCTTTGTGCAGTGAAGGCTTTGCCCTTCGAATAATTTTGGATCCCTAGCTCCTTTGCTTTTAGCTTGCGACAGGGCATATAGCTTTGATACCGATTCCATCATCTCATTGTTGAGCTCGTAGCTCTTATCCACGCAGTTGCCATCTAAGCATGGTATATCCCCCTTGCAAAGCAGACTCTCTAGGCCAGCTTTTTCTTTAAGGCCAGTTCTCAGTTTTTCCACAGGAACCATTACATCTATTTGCCTCTTGCAGGAAAACTCTCGCTTTTGACTAACACACATACCCAAAACATCTCTTAGCAAACACTCCCTATCTGCTACAATGTAGCATTGGAGAAAATTGCTACATTGGTCTTTTTGGGCATATTGTAATGGATAGTTACAGGTTTTTTTGTATGAAAAATCCCAGCATGGTCTGTGGGTGTCGACATCATTGATGTTTCTGACTCCGCTACTGACGCAAACTTGAGGCGTATCGTGGCATTGAATACGGAAGTCAATTTTAAAGGACTTCTCTGGTAAATTTGGCAGAGGTAGCTGCACGGCTGCAGCTGCAGCTGCTACTTCCGCCTTTGCTATTATCATCATTAAAACAAACGTGATTAATATCTGCTTTCCTGGCGCCCAGGCGTCCGATGATTTCATGAGACCCTCGGATCTTCGCCCGAGGGAATCGCTAATACCTAATCTACCCTGCATTGCTCCCTCCATGTATCCTGCCACTGAAGACAAATTGGCTGGCCGTCGCGATATTGGTAATTTACGACGTAAGTATCGAAGGCATAGTCTTTGGAACCAAGACGCCTTCCTCCATAATACCATCCGTCAATTGAGAAGGTTCCGCCTTCTGGCCAACCGCTCATATCATCGCTTATATTATCAAGCCCAGCTTCTGGATGGCGACTTGCAATAACTTGAGCTTCGGGATGCTTAGTTAGCAAAAATGCTTTCATGGCTCTTATGTGGTAATGATTGGGGTAAAAAATTCTGCCCCAACGCCCTCTAACTGGACTAAGCCTGAGACCATACTCAAAGACCTTGTCTCTTGGTTTGTAGATGTTAAAAACCTGCTGGCCTGAATTTACTAATTCCCCTCCAGAGACTCTAATCTGCTTGGGCTGCCAGGGGCTCCATCTCATGCTTGGCCGCGTGCAAACAGTAGTCAGCACATAATTGCAGCTATAGGTATGATGAGGCTGCTCACAGAAAAATTTATCATAAACCGTATCGAGTTTTGGCTCGTTTTCTGTCGTGATATAGTACTCAGGCTCTTGTTCTTTTTTGCCTAAAGCAGTTTTACAATCTACTTCTATACCTTCTTTTTTAAGAGCCTGGGCAAGCCTAGATAATAAGACGTCGTTGTCTTTTGCGATTTCATCCATATCCCTTTTGTGCGCCAGGACTAGAGGCTGCGAGCGATCTATCTCAAATCCATTTTCATCGTAGAAACTATATTGCTCTGACTGCCTAGCTCTCATTCCAGCTGTATCTAGTTCATATTCCGAAACACTACTAAGGCGAGCAGATTCCTGGTTGGCTTTGTCGATATTTGGCAATTCGGCATTAGATGTAGAGCTTAGTATGCCTTCATGGGCGGATTGCAGGGATTTTTGGATTTCAGCCTCTATATCTCTCTTGTCTTGGATGTTTTTGTCAAAGAAATCGGTGACTTCATTGACATTTGCTCTGACTACTGGAGGAGGGTTGAAGGGTTCTTTTTTTCTAGATTTGTCTCTGCGCCTTAGCTGCTGGACATTACCGTGATTTCCTGGATCCCTGACTGCTGCAGCAAATGCCTCAATTGCCGTCCCTATTACAATTTGTAATATGACGAAGTAGCATAGAGCTAATTTATATATCCTCGGGGCTTTGGTCATTTGCTGTTTATCTCTATTGTTTTTCTGCTTCTTGCAAAATTTTAGCGCTTGCCTCTTTTAGTTCTCCGCTTTGCGCAAATTTCTCAAGCGCAGCTTTAATGCCTATATTACCGCTTATTTTGTCATATGAATTCTGACAACCAATAGCTTCCGTACATTCTCGCTCTTGACTCAAGACGAATGTAGGAACCGCAGTAACGCCAAATTTATCAAAAACCTCATCATCAATTTGTATGGCGAAGTTTTCCTCTTGATCTAAGTCTGCGCTTAAATATTGCACTAACTCTGACATAGCTTTGAAGCTACCATCGGGTAATCCTTTGAAGACTAAAGCGCCATTGTATTTTCTAGCCTCAATCGAATAAGCCTTGAGCAATGGCCTGGGCATAGAGTTACTAACAAATATTCGAAGTAGGTGTGGATTCTCATCCAAACTCCTGCTTTCAGCGCTCTCAAAGTCTTGGCTAGCACTCCTTGCTTGCAGCTTTGAGATTGCGCCCAGGTGACTTATTATATTATCTGCCTCAAAGCCTTCATTTGCATGGCATGGGCCATTGATCAACGAAGACAAAATCAAAGCAAACAGCAATTTTTTTTGCGCCATATTAAATATCCAAAGTCTTGTCCGTCATATGGGTACTCCTTGAATGCACCGTACAATGTATCGGTGAGTCCAAGAGGCCAGCACCCCATATATCCAGAGCTGGGTTTAGGATTAGTCATCTGTAGTTTGTACTGACTTTTTTTGATCTTAAGAGCCTTTGACTTGCGGCAAATCTTGCCATTTGGCCGCGCATCATCAGTAGAAGTCTCTTCTGCTAAGCCCATTCGATGCATCTTGGCTATTATGCGAGCTGTATAGAGACTACTTGATTGTATTCCTCCTACATGATCGCTACTTGCTCCACTAAATGGATAGATGTTCCCATAGCATCCAGCACACCAAAAGAGCTCGTCTCTGGGAAGATGCGTCGTAGCGGCAGTGCAATCAAGGGCGCAGGCTGCTTGAGCTATAGGGTTACCAAATAGGAAGGATTCTGGGTTTAGCAAGGTTTGTAGCTTCTCATCATTCCAAGTTGGGTCATATTCACTCATGTAAGCTACGTCAAAGGTGTTTTTCTCTAAGCACATAAAATCGGTAATCAGTTCAAGCCAGTAAATCAGCGGGTAAATGTAGTAGTGAAGGTGATAAAACGAACTATGAGAGAAATGATTCTTTTGATAGCTACGCTCATAGCCCCCCGTCTTGCGAAAGTCAGTTGAACCCATCCGAACCCCGCCTAAGTTAGTCATACAGTAAGGGGTTCTGGTTATATCAACTAAGCGCGCGGGCTCCCAAAAGCCCACAGTTATTCCAGGCAAAGGCATATTTGCTTTGGTACAAAGACACAAAGGACTTTTGGGATTTTCCGTATCACGCTTTTTAGGCGCCGCGCCACTTCCCGTACCAAATTTCCACCCTCCTACGCTTATAGGCATGAGGCATGACCAGCAAATATCAGAAAGTGGGTTCACAAACTTACCTCTACAGGTAGCCGGAGCCGATGCCGATGCTGATAATGGCATGCCATAAAAGATTATGATAAAGCACAGGATCGTGGCTTTGATAACCAGACGAGGTCTTTTATTCATTACTATCGATGATCTCCATAAGTCCAGCTCCTCTTGTTTCTTGTGTATTAGAAGCGCTAATTAGCCATAAATTTTTGAGCAACAAAAAGAATCCGCAGATACTAGTTGGCACAAAAGCAAGGGAGCCAACGATATTAAAAATAGAATTTACGCTTTTGTAACCAATCAAGCCAAGAAAAGAGAGCGTTAGTGTCGTTACAGCAATCTTTTGTAACCCCTCAGACCGCTTGGATTGCTTTAAAGCTCCTACAACCATTGCTATAAGAGATGTTGCTATAACATAATTAGTTATAGAAGAAAGCATGTCGAAGTTGGTGTTGTAATAGCCAAAATAAGTTACTCCGAACCAGGTTATGAAGGTTAATACTATTAGGCTCCAGTTATAGGGGGTCACAAAAATATTTTTAAAAAAATTTTCTAAGTGTCCTGTATTTATCTCAAGGCTAGAAGTATTTGATATGTCATGCTTTTGTTCCTGAGTTAGATTTGTATTATTGTTATGTTTTGTCATTGTTTTTCTCTTTGTCTTTAGTGTTAGTTTTGTAGGATGACTATCATCCTGGGTTATTATATAAAGCATTTTTACAACTTATACAATTACCAGGTTTGAGTTTAAGCTTAGGCATTGAATGTCAACCCAATAAGAACTTGCTCATTAGAAATGTCTCCAAAATTCATCGAAATATCTGAAGCTCTATGATCGGCCATCACCCTATTGGCTGTTGCTTGGATCTTTGCGCTCTGGCCAATAATGTCTTGTAGCCACTGCTCGTCGTCGTAGGTTTTTGCTAGTTCCGTGCTACTTGGTAATCCAGCCAATAGAGATTCTATTTCAGTGGCTTGAGTAGCATATTCACTCTGAGTTTGGGGGCCAGCAGCTCCTGTCATTAATTCCCTAACAAGCGCAGAAGCAGCCGCAACATCGACAGGTTGAGGCAGAAGATTTGAGATAGTAGCAGCCTCTTGCTTTAAAGCCGCTGCCATTTCGGGTGAGTGGCAAGAGGTTAGTATTTCGCAAGCATCTTGCCAGCCTTGCGCCCACCTAGCATCTTCTTCGCTGCCACTATGATCAAAAGGATTAGCCGCGCTCATCTCCGCAGCTAGTTCTCTCTTAGCTGCAAAATGCTCATCGATGTTATCTGCGGCTGGAGTATTTGCTAGGTCTATGTCTTTCATGAAAGCTTGATCGACATCTGTAATTTTGACTCGGTAAAACCTTGGTTCTACTATATATGGAGCAATATCTATTGGTTTATCATTTTGCACTGCCCCTACTCTAGCAACAGAAACATTAAGCTTTTGGGCTACTTCCTCGCAAGATGCACCTTCAGTTACAAAATCAGCCTTTTCAAAAGCTTCTTTGCTCTCGTATTTTCTTAAAATGTCCGTGGCAGCAGCAGTATTTAATGCAAGTAACTCTGCTCTAGTCCAGCAAATAGTAAAATAGAAAGGTAGGTCAGCTGCATTCCATACAGCCTGCACAAAATCACGGCAATCCGCAAAGCCTAAAACATAACCGCCATCGCCTTCTGCGCTTTCCGCTTTGGAGGCTGCATATCCCATTGCTTTATGATAATTGACTTTAGCGATTGGGGCTTTTTTGGTGGTTATATATTTTGGATTCATACTATAAAGCTTTTTGTGTATATATTCCTCGTCTACTCGCTGAACCTTACTTTGACCAACAACTCTACCAATGATGGACTCTTCATCCTTTGGATATTTTCCAAAAAAATCCTGAACTGCCTTATTTTGAAGGCTTAAGTAAAAATGCCCTGGAGATTTAGTTATTTGGCCATTATGGCTCAAAGCCACACTTCTATGATGAATGTTGAAATAGTATTCTGATTTAGCTTTACTCATAAAATTCTCCATTTTTGTTGGTTGCTTGCTATATATCTTTGCGTTTGACTAAAATATTCACTGTCCCTTCTTCAGCAAATCCCTGTTTTTTAACCTGGCCAGATTCATTGATTACAATCATTATAAATTTTCTTGGAAATAGCAGTCCAGCTTCGCGAACAAAAGATATCTTGTTCAATGGGGTTTTGTTATTACATCCAAGGACTTTTTTTGATATCGTCATAAGTTCTTCAGTTTCTTTTTTGGTAAATATCACGGGAGCAAAAACTACGCCCCTCAATTTTGCATTTACATAATATGCAATCTCATCCCCAGGCTTAACCTCCCGAGCCTCCCTTATGTAATCACAAGGCCTTTCTGCTATTTTTATTATATCTTTTAATAGTTCTGGTTTATCCAGGATGTAATTTTGCACTGATATAGTCATGAGATCGCAGGTCAGCGGGTTTTGACATAAGGAATTTGTTGCGGGACTCAAATAATCAAAGGCGGTAAAAGTAGGATCGGCCACTCTAATAGAAATAATCTTTTGAGCTTCTTTTGTTGAAAGTAGTGGTAGATTTCCCCATCCCTTGCTATTAACAAAATCAATCTTAGCGCCTACTTCCTTATAGGGCAGCTCCATCCACTCTTCGTATGGCATTCTGTATATATTTTCACTATCATTTCTGAATGGAGGCTCTTGTGAATATGGAACGCCGATAACAGAATTAATAAGCATCGCTAGTATCATACTCTGTATGTCGTATGAAAAACCAAAGAGCCCATAGATGTAACTGACGCAGCGTGAAAAATTTGAGGTTACTGTCAATAAAAGCAAAAGGATCAAGGATGATAACTTCCTTTGCCACATCTTGGACATTACTAATTTTATGCCCTTTTTTACTGATCTCATAAAATCCTTATCTTCTAAATTATTCATCTAAAATATCCACTTCTTCTATCCTCAAAACCTTACCCTCTTGCTCAATTGTTGCTGGCACTTGGTGGATCCCAAATTTAGTTGTCAGTTCGCCATTTTGATCAAAGTAGATTACTTTTTGCAAAAGCTCTTGAAGATCTAGAGGGCGACCAGAGACAAGAATGACCATTAGAGTTTCTTCTCTGGAGTTTAGCGCGCTCCTATGAGTCTTAATTTGGCCCTCAAGCCAAGTGACCTGATCTTGATCTTTTGCATCTATAAAGATCATTTTTCTATCCAAATCCATGTGATCGAGCGGATTTACTGTGGTGCCAGCGGGATGTAGTAAAGTACCACTAGGCAAGTATATATCTTCAAGCAAGTTATAGGTCGGGTCAAATGTGAAACTCCTAGGCTTCTTTGTTCTTATGACACCTTTTACTGGATTTGGTTCATCAATTCTTTTTTGCGCTTTCTGCTTCATATTTTCTTGTTCTTTTTCTATATCCAGATCTTTAAGCTTCCGGAGCACCATCGCCACAAAGCCTTCTTCTTTTATGCTAGTCGTATCTCCGTATTTTCCTAAATCCTTAGCAAATACTTCCTTTGCACTCCCAAGAGCAATAATGATTAGCAAAAGAAGTAATTTCATTTACTCCCCATGCTCTTTTTTTTAGCCATAGGAGGTTGCACTAACTCATTACTTCGCCTGAGCCCCGCATAGTTTGAATCCTCGGCCTCAAGTCTTTGAATTACTAACTGATATATTTCTTTCGATATTGAGATAACATTGTTTCCGCTAATTACCCCTTCTGTGGCAAAGACCACCTTAGCGCCGCGCTCCTGTCTTTGTTTTGCGAGCTCTTCTATATATTCAATAGCATCTGCAGATCTGCCAAAAAATAAGTCCGTGGCATTTACGGACTTAACTCGTGCTTTTTCAAGCTGTAATATTTCTTCCTGTGATATATATTCGATTGTAATATTATTTGGACTTAGGCTTAGAAAGCTACTTATAAGAAACCCTATCGATATACCAAATATTAATAGCGCTAATAATCTCAATAGATCTCTGTTTTTGTTTTTTTCTTTCATTACGCCCTTCTTTTGAATTTCATTCTCATTGCTACCTACCCTTCTTTATTTTCTTGTTATGTGCCCATATTTGTGACTAGCTAGCCTCTCTACTGCTTCATCTTGAGACAAACCCAGCTCTTTTGCTTCGGCAAGATATCTAAAGTCGCTTGCATCTGTTGAAAATAGGCTTTGAGAATATGGGTCGAGTGCCAGTCTTCCAACCACTGCAATATCAGTAGCATGTAGAAGGATTTCAGCATATTTGCCAGGCGCTAGGCTGACTGATTCTATGAGGGGTATTATGTCTTTAAAGGCTTCTGAGCTTTTGAATGCAGAGAGTCCTTTTTCGTCCTGTTTTAGTAATAAAGACCATGTGCTATTCTCAAGTATCGCCTTTCTATCATCAGAACCATTAAAGTCGTTGAAGTTTTGAACGCAGGTGACCAAAGAGCCATTGTATTTCCTTACGGTTCTAGCTAATTCTGAGAGGAACTTTGCGCTATGCCCCAAGATCATCCAGGCTTCATCAACAATCATCATAAATTTAGTTTTGCGATCGCCACATAAAACTTGCATAAATATCTGCATCATGATTACTTGGAGTATCACCGAAAGAAACAAGCTGTCGTTCTTGATCTCTTCAAACTCAAAGACCGTGAGTTGGTTCTTAAATGATATGTTGCCATCACCATTGAAGTACCTGCCGTAAATTCCTGAAGCAGTGTAGGAAAATAAGCTAGTAGCAAGCACTTGTGCTATTTCTGCATTTTTTTTGAAATCATTTGTCAGAACTTCAGCTAATTTTGTTATATCAAGATCATGGCCATGCTTTTCTATACCTTTGTTGATAGCTTGTTCTATTATAGGCTCTTTGGAGGAATTGCCAGTCACCGAGCACATAGCAGCTACTATGCTTTTGGCATATATAAGCGAGTCTCTTGCAACCCTGTATTTCCCTATTTGAATGATTTCAATTTCGCTTGCGCTATTTAACTGATCGCCAGTCTGGCATATTGATGCGAAGGGATTGAGTGAGATATTTGCATTGTTTTTAAATCTCACCATCTCTCCGTTCAACAAATCACATATATTCGCGTAGCTTCCGCCAATATCGAGAATAAATACCTTAGCGCCTTGAGCTAGCATTGTGGTTGCTAGTTCTTGTAAGAATACCGACTTACCGCCACCGCTTGCTGCCATAAGACATGTATTATAGTTACCAGAGGATATTCTATGGAACGGATTCCAGTTAAAGAGTTGTCCTCTTCTGCCAAAGAGCAAGACCCCCGGCATTGGGACGCCCTTCCATTCTGCGTGCACAGGCAGCTTTGCTACTACCTCATGACTAAGGACGATTTTTGTTAACTGGAAATGCTTAAGGGTTTGAAAGTATAATGGCTGCTGCATTGGGAGCATCGAGAGCAATGAAATTAGCTGGAGGTTTTTATTTATCTCAAGTTTCCAGTCTTGGATATTATAGAGGCTTATCAGGTTCTGCTCTGCTGAGTCTATCTCATCTGCTTTAGCTGATATCATGACCTGGAAGTTCTCAGTTAAAAACTGCGAGCCATTTTTATGCAGGTCGTTTATATCTCTCCATTCAGCCGCCTCTCTTTTGATATCCCTATTGTTCCTAGAGTACCATTGTTCGCTTGCATGGATTACTCTATCTCCTTTAGTTGTTAATGCCGCTTGCGTTGCTACGTTGAGGTTACTTGCAATAGTATAACTAATCGCGAACCTCGCGTTAATCGCAGTATTGCTAGCTGAGGAACTGGAGCCAATTAAATTAATCATTCTCTGCAAAGAAAACTCATCTGGCAATTCTGCTACGTAGTAAGTCTTGGTTACAAAGCCTCTATCACTTATTATTGAATCCTTTGTAAGTTGGATTTTTTCAAGGGGCTTTAGTATCTGTTGAGATAAACTATTGTAGATGTTGTACTTTGGAGATTTTGTTTCCATTGAGGTCTCGTTCATTTGCACAAGACCTCTTACTAATCTAATTAAGTCAGGAGCTGTGCAAACTTTAGCAGAGAGCTTAAAGGAGTCTAGTTTGGCTATAAACAAAGCCTTAAAATCTTCGATTGCTTTTAAGTCCACTGACCCCCGGCCTTTGCTGCTTGATTTACTGACTCTATTAAAGCCTCTAGGTACTTCTATTTTTTTACTAAAAGAGATAAAGATTTGAAAGTCTCTAGGCAATCTCCCATCTGATCCTTTAAAATTAGTAGATGCCTTAAGCAGAAAATCACGCCTAGCTTTTGTGAGCTTTTGAAGCAATGGATTTGGACTTGTTCTAACTCGCTCCCAATGTGATAAAATTGGACTGATATCGTGATCCGCCACTAGTAAAAACTGCAAAAAACTATCCTCTGGCAAGTCCTTATTGAAAAAGAGGTTCAGATTCTTGAGCAAGTCATCTTTAGCGCCGACTATTGGATAGATCTGCAGCATAAAGCCAACAATATTCTCATCATTAGAAAAAAGCTCGGTTTCTGAGTTGAAATATTGATAACTCAAGTACTTAGCAAAAGACTCGGCTCCTCCTGTTTGACTAGCTACCATGTCTTCTATAGAATCAGAATTGCTGCAATTCTTGTCAACTGCATCATCAAGGCCGCAGAGCTGCGATAGCTTATTCAAAGAGTCATGTATCTTTTGTATTTTCATTTGCGGTTTTCTATTTTGTTACTTGTTTCCCCTGGACTAGCTCAAGAGATAATGCCTGATTATATCAAAAGGCTGTTGAAGTCTTGAACGCGAGGGAAGGAAGCTATTTTAGAATAATATATTGACCCTCTATCTGATCTGACTCTTCTTTATTTTCTATTATCAAGGCCCTGAGCTTTTCAAACGATTTAAGGCTTGGCTCTGCCTCTTCTTGCGCTTTAGCTTTGCATCTATCGCCACTGCATTTTTTCTCCTTATAGACCTCTTCGATCTCACCGCTATTGATTCTTTTGTCGACCTCGGAGAGCATTACGCAATTAGCGCCCTTGCTATCCCCGCAAGCAAATTTACCTGAATAGGTGGAGCAGCTGCTAAGTAGAGCTAGAGCCATTAAACTCAGTGTTAGCGCTGGTTTTTTATCTCGAGCTCGAGCTTGCTTTACTTTCTTTATCATTGCGTAGCTTCCCCATTTTTGTTGCCCCTATTATTGTTGCGACTTTGCGCTATCCTCTCTTTCACATCTCCAGTCCCCAGGGTGACTCCTTTAGTAAAGACTATGTCTACTTTTGTACCTCCGGCTATCAGGAGAACTGGGGACATAGCCTCAGCTTGTTTTAGGTAGTAATCAGCGATTTTTTCAGCGGCGTTAGAAGCGCCAGATAGCGTGCCGCCTTTTAAGGAATCGACCACTCCTTGTTTTTGCGTTTGGACAGCGCCAAGGCCTGTAAGAGCAAATTGACCTTGATTTTGCATATTCTGAGATAGGCCAGAGAGAAGACCGCCTATCATGGCATTTTTAATCAACTTGTTACTGGTCTGTACAACCTTGCCTTTGACCCCATTCATGCCATCATCACCGTAAACTATTCCAGCAACTTTTGTAGTGATGACCTGCTCAAGCTCTTTATCTTCACATATCATTGTCTCAAGCCTTATCACGGCTCTTTCTGATGATATATCGCCATAAGAACTGCCAAGGATGCGGCATTGACTTAAGTCCATTTCAAAATTTTTAGGCAGGTTGCCATTGCCAGAGATTCTAATGACTACTGGCACAGGCTCGCTCTGACTGCCCATAGAAGTCGATACTGAAATACCCCCAAGAAGTTTGCCTTGCAGGTAAACTGTCTCGGGTATGTAGTTGCGCGTGCTTTTGACTGGAGCAAAGCTTTCTGCTTGCTCTATTTCGAAGCTAGCAACTTCGGCAAGGGTTGGGCGATTGTCATTCTGCTCTTCTTTTGAAGCAGTCTGCTCTTCTCTAAATGCTCTGATTTCGTTCATTGCGGCTTCTAAGTTTGCTGTGGCTATGCGCAGCTCAGAACTCATTGCCGCTAAATCTGCTGATGTTTTTTGTTGTAACCTAACTTCAGTCTCGCTGACGCTATCTTGGATACCCGCCAGACTCTCGTCGATTGCGGTTTTTGTGTTGTCGAGCTTATCCTCAAAATGATTACGCCACATTTTATCTGGGTCTAGAGCATCGCTTGCTATCTCAATTTTAATACTCCCTTCTTTAGTTGCCCCAGATTCTTTTTGTTTTGAGGAGGAAGTTTTGTTGCTTGAGTTAGTTTTGGATTTACCCAAAAAAGAAGCTACTATCATTACCGAAACAGCCACGGCCGCTATTAAAGCTACCAACATGAGTTTTTGTTTCTTTTTGATAGTCAAGAGACTTTCCCTTTCTTGACTATCAAATCCTGTTTCTTCTGGTAAATCAAAGTCCAGCTGCGCAACTGGCTTATTTAAAGCAGTTAGCTTATTAAGATTGGTTTTTATCCACTGTATTATTTTGTTTATCATCACAAGTTACCTTTTCTTGTTACAACAAAAGCCTTGGTCTCTGAGCCCCTAGCCAACAATCCGTCTTTCAAAGTAACTAACTCTACATTGTTAAAAAGAGAGCCTATCATTTCTTCTGTCAAGTAAACCATTTCCTTATCAGAATTTGTTATCCTTAAACTTGCTCCTGTTAAATCGCCAAATCTATAGGTTTTATATTGCAGGATTTTTAAAGATGGTAAGCCAATATTTGGAAGTCTTCTTGGCATGGCAGTAACGTAGTATTTTCCACCCCTATTCTCATCATTTATCATGGCTTTTAGCATCAAGGCGCTCTGAGCTTTATCTACCTTGCTCCTAGTATCTCTTACGATCTCCCCTTCTACCTTCTTTGGAACTGTTATAAGGATTGATTGTGGCATGGGCTCATCACCCATTACTTCAAGCAGAAGGTCCTGCGTCATATTATTGCTTGTGACTATTGTGACTGGGATAACAACTCCAGCTTCTGTTTTTGGAGTTATAAAAATATTTTGCCCCGAGCCATCGGCAATTATCTTATATTTATTTTCATCTCCGACGACTTCGGATATAGAATAGCCACCAAAGCTAATTCGCGTTGGGCTAAGACTGCTTATCTTGACTCTAAGACTCTCTTTTGGATTATTAGTCAATTCAATTGCGAATATCTTATTAGATCCAAGGGCATTAGAAGAAATAGCCAAGAAACAAGCTAGTAGTAATAGTATGTTACAAAATGATGATTTCATTACTTTGCTCCTTCGATCGATTTCTTAAGTATCTCCGCTTCTTCCGCGGCTTTCTGAGCCCTGGAGCCTTCAAGTTTTTCAAGTTCTTTTTCATCAATGATTTGATTGAACTCCTTTAATCTGAGTTGTCCTGCCTTAAATTCATAGGAGATAAGGTAAGATACTGATTTTGATTCATGGCCGCGCTTGCCATGAATACTCGTTAGAATGCCGTTTGCTATAACAGTGAGGTTGTTTGGATCTATCTCCATGTTTTTAGCTGTAAAATGCGTGGAGAGGTCAAACTTGCTGTATTTTTCTTTAGCATCGGCAAAATAGGCAGCTACTCCTTTCATGTAATTCTTGGAGCTTTGAGAGGTATATTTAAGTATCAAATCCCTCTTGTAGGTAACGTTATCTGCATTTAGATCAAGGAGGCTAGGAAGGAATACAAGCGCGGACATTTCCTCAAGGTAGCCAGCCGATACCTCGTTGCTCGAAACTGAAATTGTCTGACGAAGAGCGGGCACCATAATTACCCTCTCATCGATTGAGATTATCTTCAAAGACAGAGCGCAGCTTATAATGAGCAAAAGAATACTGAATCCCAAAAATAGATTCTTTTGCTTTTTGATCGCTGCATAATTCATGGTTGCGATTTTCAATTCCATAGAGACATTTTTATATTGGTTAGTTTTATATAGCTAAAGTATTTTAATTAGAGCACAAAAAGCGAAACTACGAAGTCTATAACTACTTGCATGAGTAGTCGATTGAGGCATGCTCGAATTATAAAGACTTAGCTATATGGTAAATAGCAGAGCCCATCACATAAAGCGGCGCAGATAAGATAGTGGTAAATACTTATTACCACTCATCTCTGAAATTGGCATGTGCCAATAAAGCCATCTTTGTACCCTACCCTTGTGCCATGAGCTTGAAATAAATGCCCCTACAACAAAACCTATAACCCAGGCAATTAAAGCAAAGACAAGATCAAATTTTGTCAGGGTGAGTGCTCCAAATATTCCACCAACTATCAGACCAAAGAGTGAGAGACCAGAGTACTTTGCTTCTTTATTAATAGATCGGTTCAAAGACACCTCTTTTGACATATTTAAACCTCTTTAAGCTATTCCAAGTGTTGCCTTGACCATCAAGACCGCAGCGCCCGCAAGTCCACTACCTATACCAAATCCAAAAGCCCTCGTTCTAAGGTCGCCGCTTGCAACAACCGCGCCACCAGCGCCTAAAATAAGAATGACCTTACCGTAATGATCTACAACACCTTTAGAGAAAGGATCGACTACGGCTTTTATGCCGGCATCTAGATCAAAAGCATGGACCGAGAGAGCTGGAAAGATTAGAAGGCTTGTTAAGCTCAAGAGGCAAGCTGCAATCACTTTATAGATTTGCCACTTATTCTTTTGCGATAAAAAGCGCCTAGATAATTTTTGACCTAATGGAGTTTTATGGGTGTCATAGCAGTAATTAGGCTCTATTATGACCATTCCATCTTTGATGCTTATTTTATTGGGGTTGTAGTTCATTGAGACTTCTCCTTTTTATGTGATTAAAGCTTATATTAGCGTCTTGCAGTATTACATTTTCGATTTACACTTGCTTTCGGCTATAGATTTCTATATAGCATTGAGCGATAATTTATTATTACATACTACCATTACATGCGGCATGTAATTTAATCATAGGTTGTAAATTATTGCTGTCAATACCCATTATGGTATTTTTATAAAAAAAATTATATTGCGATAGCAATCATATATTATGTGTGATATAAGGTGGCTCTGATGTAACTAAGGGGTACTTATGTCTAAGAGTCTTTTACAACAAAATCTTGAAAGATTGATTGATGAGGGGCGTTATAATGTAGTTAGCCTTGAGAGAAAAGCGGGCGTAACAAAGAATACAGTTTATAATATTCTCAAGGGTATTACGACTAAACCTTCGGCTGAAAAATTGGAAGCTATAGCTGGGGTATTTGGAGTGAGCATAAATGATCTATATAAAAACGTACCCGAAAAAAGCCCTCTCTACATGAATAAAGACTACTTTGAGCTGATGCAAAAAAGCCTTGCTAGCATCATTAGAGAGGCTACAAAGCTTGAACTAAATCTTACTTGCAGTGATGTTTCTGGGCTTATCGATGAAATATTTCACTATTCCATCGCCAATGACATACACGAACCAGATCAAAGGTTTGTAAGGTGGAGGCTGCAAGAAAAATTTCAAAAAAATAGAGGATAGCAACTGATCTCAGCAAAGTCCGGTATGCCAAGCTGCTCTTTATAAATCTCTATGGGATTCAATCTGGGGGGATTCAATCTGGGGGGATTCAATCTGGGGGGATTCAATCTGGGTATTTCTTAAGTAGCGCCGCACTCCTTGCGTGATTTCTACCGAATTTTTCAAAAAGACTTTGGCTAAATTTATTATACCAGAATTTGTCCTTGAGGTTATAAGTAGCTACTGCAGCCTCATAGTACATATAACTGATATCATCTAGATAATGCATATTTCCCCTATAGCAATTAAAGTATATGGTCTCTGCCGTGGCGTAGGCATTTGCAGCCTCTTCTATTTGGCCATTTTGAGCTAATACATCCCCTTCTGCTACAAATACCGCTGCTAACTCTGGATTAGCAGAAGTATTTAAGCTCTGAGGGTTAAGCTTGATATAAATTTCTTTGGCTATCTTGATATTCACCATAGCCTCCTGAACCATATTCAGTCCAAGCTCTGCTCTTGATAATTGCAGCAATATCCTGCCATGAATTTCATGATCTTCTTTGATACTCTCTCTTTCTTGTTTGTATATTCTTTTGCTTATTTCATAAGCCTGGGAATATCTACCCATATAATTTAAGATCTCGGATTGTAGTATATAGGTTGGGGCTGTGAAAGTATCTTGCGGCAAATGAGCTTCTGCTTCTATATTTTTGGATATAGCATAAAGCCCTTTCTCATAATCTCCATGCATCAATGCAAGTTTGGCTTTTATATACCAGACTAATCCCATATCAAAATCCCCATTGGGGTCATTCTTTATTATTTTATCAACTATCTCCATATTTTTTGCAGCATTATCTATATCTCCGCTATATGCATATGCCTGAGCTAGTTGCGAATATAGGGTAAATTTGATTTCTGGGTAACCCTCTAACTTACGAGTCACTTCTTCCGCTTCTTTTAAAAATTGTAAAGAGCTGATGTAATTACCCAGGGAAAAAGCTTCGTACAAAGCTATGTCCGTTAAATACATACTATATACAGCCTTGTCTTTATTACTCATAAAAAGCGAGGAAAATGAGCTGCGGTGTTCAAGTAGCCAATCTATCATCTTTTGGCATTTATGATAATTAAGCCTCAGCAAATAAAAACCGAAAAGATTTTTTCTTAACTCCAGAATTTTATATAAATCAACGTCATAAAGCTCTCCATTTTGGAGCAACTCCTCCAAATTGGAGATCATTGTTTCATCTTCAACTATGACTAAATATCTACTACTTACACCCCTTGGTAGAGATTCGTTGATTTTATCTATAACTATACTGATATTTTCCCGTGTTTTGGGTGTTCCAGAAATTTTTAATATCGCTTCCTTAATCACGTCATGCATCTCCAAT